>ERZ650310.103-NODE-103-length-24465-cov-8.174519_pt1 | contig 24465 bp, 22 predicted proteins | sample MGYA00376246_ERZ650310 | MGnify/ENA primary metagenome ERZ650310 (study PRJEB26733, sample SAMN07839286) | wastewater metagenome | biome: small river; feature: stream; material: water | place: USA: North Carolina | collected 2016-03-01 ...
CGAAATACAATAAAAGCTAGATATTTTATTTAGCTTTCACAATCCCATATCCGATGCCAAATACCTAGACCTCCTCATTTGTCGGTTAACCCGACAAACAAGTGTCGTGTTTTCGGACACTTAGGGCGATAATGAAGGCAATAATCACCATTGTCGCTTCAGTACTAGGCGCTCATAGATTTTTTTACTAATGGGTATTATGAAACCTTCAGAACACACTCCTTTAGCCCATCAAATTGGCGGGAATCAATTAATCAAGTAGTCAGCGATTTTTATGATCGCATTCAAGTACACCCCCACTCTATCTAAGCCCTTCTCAATAGTGGATCATTGGACAGAGCATAAAGAAAAAATTGCAGAATTTTGGTGGGTTGTGTTGGGCGGAATACCTGATAACTCATATAAGTACACCCCAGTAAATAAACACTTTTCTGCAGGCTTTACACAAGAACTCCTAGAGGACTGGAAGGCGCTATTTTTTGAAGTCCTCTCTCAGCATCTACCTCTCAATCTTGCACAAGCATGGCAGTCTCGTGTTGAACTCATTGGGGGGAACCTTTTAATACAAAATGATCGCCTCATACAGAAAACATTAGAGTAATGAGCAACCTTTCCTATTTGTCGGTTTACCCGACAAACCATCAACACCAACCGTCACTTATCGAGACGCTCCTGTCGAAACCAATTGACCTCCACCCTCAAACCAATCTGTTCCGCAAGACCGCCCGCCAACGTCACGGCACTTTCTTGGCAGGTTTAGCTTAATGTATTAGAAACTGTTCAAACACAATTTGAGGTCTTTTAATCCGTAGGCCGCGAGCTCGAATCTCGCCGGACTCACCAAACAAATCAATACACTTACAAGCTGACCATATTGTGAATTTTAGGTTGTGTTTAGGTTCTCTGATTATGAGAGCAGACAACCAAAGAAAACCATTAGGATTTCAAGAGGTTACAGCGCCTGATTATCGGTGTGTGAGTATTTGTGCGACTAGATTAACAAGATCGCAAAATGTAATAGCTCGGTCTTTGGTTTTCGAAACCAAAGGATTTTTGGAACAACCGTTTCATACTTCGTTGTTCCAAAGTTCTTTTTTGAAGATTGATAAGCGTTACTTAAAGTAACGCTCCCAAGTTGGATCTAGCCTTTTATTTTCTAGTTTTATTGGCTAGTGCTATTTTCTCAATACACCTGTGACAACGCAGCGTTTTAGTGATTCTGCCTCTACTGCGAGAGGTAATCATTTCCAAGCGATCAATTGGTATTAATGCTCGACAGCTAGGACAAATTTTTGAGGCTTGATTAATTGCGACCATTAAATAATTTATAACCAATCATCCAACTTTAAGTTCTATCTTTTTTACATCGACAAAATTATTAGATCAAGATTGATCTTTAAAAATATGAGGTATTTGGTCAACTAATACTTTTTTGGAAATTGACACTGACTCGTTAAGGTCGGATTCAACAATCGCCCTAGCATTGGCGCAATTTCTTCGATGTTGGCAATTAGACAAATTTCCACTATTTTTTTGATTATGGTAAGTAGTGCAAGAATCACGCATCCAACTACCATCTAGTGGACAAGAATTATTTGAGTTCATTTTGCCTCCTTCAACCATATGCGCAGGTATTCATCAATCTACAGCATCAATGAAAATAGCATTTGATCTAGATTAAATATGTTGCACTGCTTCCAGGTTTATTGCATATCCAGCTTTGCTGGGTAGGGATGTTTCGTAATCTGTCCATATAAATACGCCGTGATAACCAAAACAACTGAGTCTGCAAAAACTGGATATAAGGCAAAGTAATAACTATTGATTTTCCCCGTTGATATAAACAATGCCAACATTAAAGCGGTAGGTTGGAAGCACTTCAATGCATACATTGCAATTGCTGAAGCAGAAACACTTAAAACCATTGCAATATTTGACTCGGGAAAAATATAAATGCTCGCAGAAGCCAACAATGCAGAGACAACATTTCCCTCAATAATCGTTTTTGGATGAAACATTGGGCTAGCTGGCATCAATAAGATCATTAAAGCCGTTACCAAAAAAACAGCATTAATTTCCATTGATTTATCTGCTGGACCAACAAATTGATTGAAAAGGACAACGGCCATAATTAAGATATCTAGCCCAAAACAAACCCTTAAGATATCTAGCCAACTAAAGCCATATGGATCTGGTGGGATGCATTTTTTAATATACGCACGCACCCTTTCCCATTCAATTTTCTTCATACATGAAATGTATCAGATGCCCCAAGGAAAATATAAATATTAATACTTGAGAGTAGTAACAAATTCGGTAGGAATCATTCGCGGTTTAGCAGGAGTTGCTCGATCAGGCGTTCCAATATTAATAAAGCATAGAGGATCTTCATAGTCTTTCAGACCAAATAGATCCCTTACAGGCTTCATATACATAGATTTTCCACTAGTAGGGCTGGCGCCAAATCCCATTGCATTTGCCATAAGGAATATATTCTGAATGGCACAACCCGCCGAAATGATGCGCTCACTAGGAGGAACCTCTGACTCCGTTCCTCTGGCATTCACTATTGCCAACATCACCAACGGCGCTCTATGCGCCTTAACCATAGCATCTTGAATCTGCTGTTCGGTGGCATCCGGATCGCGCTCAACAAGTGATTTTGCAAATGCATCAGCCAGCAACCCTCTGCATTCTAATGGGCAAATTACAAACCTCCAAGGTCTAGTTAGATTGTGATCTGGAGCTGTAGCAGCCATAGAAAACATTAAATCCAACTGTTCTTGTGATGGGCCCGGTTGGAATAAACGTTTAGGCAAATATGACTGACGTGAAGAAATTAGCGCTGCCGCTATCTCTGTAGTTTGGTTATTCAACATGTTTTGGATCTCCATCAAAATGATCGTCAGCGTATGGGCCCGTTCCGCAATTATCTGCATAATGCGCCGGGATAAACTTTCCTTCAGTTACATCAAATACCTGCACTTCGCCTTCTTCAATCACGTAATACCAACCGTGAAGGGTTAACTGCTTATTTTCAACTTGTGATCGGACCATTGGGTATTCCATCAAACGCTCTAGCTGCAAGATCACTGAGCGTTGTTCCACCCTTCTTAGCGCCTCTGGGGTTTGGCAAACCGGCAATAGCGCCTCATCAATTAATTCTAGCCAAGCATTTAAATTAATTGCCTCTTTTGGCACCCCTTCATATGCTGATCGCACAGCTCCACAATGACTATGCCCACATACAACAATTCGACTGACCTTTAGCTGCATGACAGCAAATTCAATCCCGGCTGCCGTACCATGAATTCCATAAGACCCATTATAAGGAGGCACTATCGCACCGACATTACGCAAAATGAAAAGATCTCCTGGCCCAGTTCCTGTCAGCAAATATGGAACTATTCTTGAGTCTGAGCAACCTAAAAATAAAGTTTTTGGCGTTTGCCCATTCTGAATCAGCGAGGTAAATTCTTGACGATGCGCAGGGAAATATTCAGTCCTAAATTTCCGTAATCGCTCTAACAGCTCATCTGGCATCGTCAATATCTCTTACAAATTACTTTCGTCCAATACCAAATTTTCTGCTACGAACAATTTGATATGGCCTAACTAAATAGGTGATTGAAGCAAAGCCACTCCAAATGTGGACTAAACGGGTAAATGGGAAAATCAAGAAAATCGTCATACCCAAGAACATATGCAATTTAAATACCCAACTTACTCCACTTAATAAGCCAACTGCCCCACTTTGGAATGTAACAATATGTTGAGCCCATCCCGCTAATTGCATCATTACTGAACCATCTAGATGTTGACCCGATAGTGGAATTGTTGCTAAGCCAAGGAGAAGCTGAACCCAAAGCACAACCGCAATTAAAATATCGCTAGGCTTGGATGTTGCACGAATGCGATCATCAGTTAAACGCCTGTGCAATAAGATTGTTAAACCGATAAATCCAAATACCCCCGCAATTCCTCCGCTAGCCATTGCCATTACTTGTTTTTGTCCGGCAGTAATAAATGGTTCATACAAAAAATGAGGGGTAAGCATTCCAAAGAAGTGCCCAAAGAATAAAAACAGAACCCCTATGTGGAAAAAGATACTGCCTATTCGTAGCTGCTTTTTTCGCAATAACTGACTCGAATCACTTTTCCAGGTGTACTGATCACGGTCAAAGCGAATGAGACTGCCAACAAAAAAGACTGTTAAACATATATAAGGATAAATTCCGAAAATAAATGTATCTAGATAGCTCATGGCTGAACTCCTTTTGATTCTTTTGTGCGTTTTATAAAATGCAATGGCTGTTCTTCGCCGGGCTTAGACTGTCCACGTGTAGTGCATCCACCGAAGGCAGGCGGCTCAGCCCATTCGTCATCCATAGACTCTTCTTGAACCTTCAATTCAACGATCTTGAATTTTTCACCTGAAAATTCAATAGCAGCAGCTATTAACCATGCATAACGATTATTGCGTGCAACCAATGTTGAATACACTGCATTTAAAATATGAGCCATTTCACCAATAAATTGCTTTGCCTGGTCTTGCGGTAACGTAGAAGCAAACTCTAGAATTACCGATAAGTGATCTGGCAGTTCATTGGCGCTTAACTCCAGGCCACCCTCTTTGTATGTTTGCAGTAAATCTACCATTGCCTGGCCGCGTTCACGCGAGTCTCCATGCACATGCTCAAACAGATGCAAAGAAGTCGCCCTACCCCGATCAAAACACTCTACATAATCCTCTTGAAAATCCAAAAGATCTGAAGTCTTTAGATATCTCAGAAACTCATCTAGGCCATCATGGACTTTTTTACTCATCTTAGGCATTGCAAGCAATGCATCAGATACAGCTGGTAGATTCTGAATAAGTTCATCATCTGGATACTGGAGAAGTCTAGATAAAGCCCTTAAAGGTAACGAATGTTTCATCAGATCTCCTTAGACAGCTGGCTTAATTGGGATGGTACGGCGCTTTGTACCGCCAAATAGACTGGCCTCAGAATCGCCATCTGAACATCCATTGCCGAAAGTAAAGCCACAGCTACCTTTCATATCGAAAGTATTTTCTGCGTACTCACGGTGTGAAGTTGGAATCACAAAACGATCTTCATAATTCGCAATAGCCATAATCTGGTACATGTCTTCCACTTGATCTTCAGAGATGCCAGCCTGCTCCAACGCCGCTAAGTTTCTAGTGCCGTCCACATGCTTATCTCGCTGCCATGCACGCATTGCCAGCATTTTCTCTAGCGCTGATACCACTGGCGCCTCATCTCCAGCTGTCAACATGTTGGCTAGATACTGAACTGGAATACGCAACTGCTTCACATCAGGGATATGGCCATTAACACCAACATACCCCGCCTCTACAGCCCCGGTAACAGGTGAAAGTGGTGGAACATACCAAACCATTGGCATCGTTCTGTATTCAGGGTGGAGCGGTAATGCGATCTTCCAATCCATTGCCATCTTGTATACAGGACTTTTCTTGGCGGACTCTACCCATGATGGAGGAACGCCGTCAGCTAGAGCCTGTTTTTGCACCTCAGGGTCATTCGGATCTAAGAACACTTTCAATTGAGCGTTGTAGAGATCTTTTTCATTCTCAACGCTGGCAGCATTCTCAATTTGGTCAGCATCATAGAGCATGACACCCAAGTAGCGAATACGCCCAACACAAGTTTCAGAACAAACAGTCGGTTGACCAGCTTCGATACGTGGATAGCAGAAAATACATTTCTCAGCCTTTCCACTCTTCCAGTTGTAATAAATCTTTTTGTATGGGCAGGCTGATACGCACATACGCCATCCACGACATTTATCTTGATCAATTAAAACAATGCCATCCTCTTCACGCTTATAAATTGATCCAGATGGGCATGACGCCACACAAGCTGGATTTAGGCAATGCTCGCAAAGACGCGGCATATACATCATGAATGTATTTTCAAACTGACCCCATACATCTTTTTGCATTTGATCAAAATTTGAGTCTTTACTACGTTTTGCGAACTCTCCGCCAAGAATTTCTTCCCAGTTTGGGCCCCACTCAATCTTCTCCATCCGCTTACCAGTAATTAAGCTTCTGGGGCGAGCTGTTGGAGTAGCCTTTGACTCAGGAGCGCTTTGCAGATGCTCGTAGTCAAATGTAAAAGGCTCATAGTAATCATCTATTTCAGGCAGATTTGGATTGCCAAATAAATTCATCCAAATCTTGGATCTTCCACCTTGTTTAGGCTCAATCTTGCCATTGCTTTTACGCTTCCAGCCACCCTTCCATTTCTCTTGATCTTCCCAATTTTTTGGATAACCAATGCCAGGCTTTGACTCCACGTTATTGAACCAAGCGTATTCCATGCCAGGACGGTTAGTCCAAACTTGTTTACAAGTAACAGAACAAGTGTGACAACCAATACACTTATCCAAGTTCAAAACCATGCCAATTTGTGCGCGAATTTTCATCTTATTTCTCCGTTACGCTTGAACTGTGTTGGCATTTTCACTATCAAGCCAATCAATATTTCGCATTTTTCGAACCTTCACAAATTCATCGCGATTCGTGCCAATCGTTCCGTAATAGTTAAATCCGTAACTTAATTGGGCATAACCACCAATCATGTGAGTAGGCTTAAGAACAATTCTCGTTACTGAGTTATGAATACCGCCGCGCATACCCGTAATTTCTGATCCAGGAGTATTAATAATCTTTTCCTGCGCGTGATACATCATGATCATTCCTGGGTTTACCCGTTGACTTACCACTGCTCTAGCTGCAATTGCGCCATTGGTGTTGTACAACTCAACCCAGTCGTTATCGACAATTCCTGCTTTTGCAGCGTCATCCTCGCTCAACCACACAACTGGACCACCACGATTCAATGTCAACATCATCAAGTTATCGCTATAAGTAGAGTGAATGCCCCACTTTTGATGTGGCGTAATGAAATTGAGAACAATTTCCTTATTCCCGTTAGGTTTAATGCCTTTGACATCAATGATGGTCTTTAAGTCAACTGGTGGTCTATAAGAAACAAACCCTTCACCAAATGCACGCATCCACTTGTGATCCTGATAGAACTGCTGGCGACCAGTCAATGTTCTCCATGGAATGTATTCATGGACATTGGTATAGCCTGCGTTATAAGAAACTTTTTCACTCTCTAAACCTGACCATGTAGGCGAGCTAATAATTTTTCTTGGCTGAGCCTGAATATCACGGAAACGAATCTTTTCATCTTCGCGATGTAAAGCTAAATGAGCATGCTCCAAGCCAGTAATCTTTGATAACGCATCCCAAGCTTTTACTGCAACATGTCCATTCGTTTCAGGCGCAAGCATTAGCACTACTTCAGCAGCATCGATATCGGTTGAGATTTTTGCCATTCCTTTCATCTCACCATGCTCAACTCGACCATTGAGCTCACGTAGCTGCTCCACTTCCACTTTTGTATCCCATGCAATACCCTTACCTCCATTACCAATCTTGTCCATCAAAGGACCCAACGCAGTAAAGCGGTTATAGGTATTTGGGTAATCGCGCTCGACGACTGCAATTTGCGGTGCAGTTTTTCCAGGAATGAGATCACACTCACCCTTTTTCCATTCTTGCACATCAAATGCCTGAGCCAGTTCAGCTGGTGTGTCATGCATTAAAGGCGTCATGACAATTTCTTTCTCAACACCTAGATGCCCAACACACACCTCTGAGAATTTTTTGGCAAATCCTTTATAGATGTCCCAGTCGCTACGAGCCTCCCAAGCAGGATCCACAGCGGTTGATAAGGGATGAATAAACGGATGCATATCACTAGTATTCAAATCATTCTTTTCATACCAAGTTGCGGTAGGGAGAACAATGTCTGAGTACAAGCATGTAGTACTCATCCGGAAATCTAGTGTCACCAATAGATCCAACTTACCTTCTGGGGCTTTATCGTGCCACTCGACTTCTGAGGGTCTAGCTTCATCTTTGCCTAAGTCTTTGCCTTGCACTCCATGACTAGTGCCTAGTAAATGCTTTAAGAAATACTCATGACCTTTTCCAGATGAGCCCAAGAGATTGGATCGCCATACAAACATATTGCGAGGCCAGTTATTAGGGTGATCTGGATCTTCACAGCTCATTTGCAGCGTACCGGCTTTGAGGCTATTTACAGCGTAATCTTTTGGATCAACGCCTGCCAACTCAGCTTCTTTCACTACATCAATTGGGTTTGTCTTTAGCTGTGGTGCCGAAGGCAACCATCCCATCCGTTCTGCACGAACGTTGTAATCGATCATGCTGCCTTTGTAGTCTTCTTTATTAGCCAAAGGAGATAAAACTTCTTCCATGCCTAATTTTTCATAGCGCCATTGGTCAGTATGAGCATAGAAGAAGCTGGTTGAATTTTGTTGACGTGGAGGACGAATCCAATCAAGTGCAAACGCCAAAGCAGTCCAACCAGTTTGAGGACGAAGCTTCTCTTGACCCACATAGTGAGCCCAACCACCGCCACTTTGACCAATACAGCCGCACATCATCAACATATTGATGATTCCGCGATAGTTCATATCACAGTGATACCAGTGGTTCATAGCTGCGCCAATGATGACCATGGATTTACCTTTAGTCTTCTCAGCATTCTCAGCAAACTGACGAGCAACTGCTATTACCTGATCACGCTTAACGCCAGTAATGGATTCTTGCCATGCTGGAGTGTAAGGAACGTTGTCGTCATAGGATTTCGCACAATCCCCACCAAGGCCGCGATCAATGCCATAGTTTCCAGCCAATAAATCAAAGACTGTCGCTACAAGCACCTCTTTCTCAACGCCATCCTCGGTAATATGAATTTTCTTAGCTGCGATATTCTGTACTAATACATCACCTTGTTTATTAGAGTCGAAATGTGGCGTATCAATACCACCAAAGTAAGGGAAGCCCACTGGAACAACATCGTGATGAGATTGATCCTCCATCAACGACAGTTTTAGTTTCACGTCAGCGTCATATTGAGCTTCTTTTGACTTAAGATTCCATTTGCCCTGATCTTTGCGACCTTCTTTGCCCCACCTAAAGCCAATTGATCCATTAGGAACAACCATCTTACCGGCAGTACTAAAGGCAACAGTCTTCCAATCAGCACCATTGGTCTGACCAAGAGAGCCATCAATATCGCTTGAGCGTACATAGCGACCAGGTACTAATACTGTACGACCATCATCTAATACTTTTTCTTCAAGCATTACTAGATTTGGCATATCGGTATATCGACGCACATAGTCATCAAAATATTCAGTACGCTTATTGAAATAAAACTCTTTCAAAATAACATGGCCCATTGCCATGGCTATTGCAGCATCCGTTCCCTGCTTTGGATGCATCCAAATATCTGCCAACTTTGAGACTTCGGCATAGTCTGGGGTAATGGCAACAGTCTTAGCACCCTTATAGCGGACTTCAGTAAAGAAGTGGGCATCCGGCGTACGCGTTTGAGGCACATTCGAACCCCAAGCAATGATGTAAGTGGAGTTATACCAATCTGCTGATTCTGGAACGTCGGTCTGCTCCCCCCAGATTTGAGGACTAGCTGGCGGTAAATCACAGTACCAGTCATAAAAACTCATACATACGCCACCGATCAAACTTAGGTAACGAGATCCAGCTGCATAACTTACCATCGACATCGCAGGGATTGGGGAGAACCCAATAATACGATCTGGCCCATGTTTTTTAATTGTGTAAACGTTAGCAGCGGCAATAAGTTCGTTTACTTCATCCCATGATGAACGTACAAAACCACCTTTGCCGCGCATTTTTTGCCAAATTTCACGTTTAGCATTGTTCTCAACTAGATTAGCCCATGCATCTACTGGACTTTTTGCAACCGCTTTTGCCTCACGCCACTGTTTTAGAAGTTGGCCACGAATCATTGGATACTTCACACGATTGGCGCTATACATATACCAGCTATAACTAGCTCCACGAGCACAACCACGCGGCTCATGATTTGGTAAATCTGGACGTGTTCTTGGGTAATCAGTTTGTTGTGTTTCCCAGGTAACAATGCCACCTTTCACATAAATCTTCCAAGAGCACGACCCTGTACAGTTAGTGCCATGTGTTGAGCGCACAATTTTGTCATGCTGCCAACGTGAACGATATGCGTCTTCCCACGTACGATCTTCACCTACGGTGACACCATGTCCGTTGGAAAACTCTTCTTTATCTGCAGATAAAAATTTAAGACGATCTAAAAAGTGGCTCATATCAATCCTTTAATTTTCTTAACAAGGCATTGGTGCGTTTTTACGGCTGTAATACCACCAAGTAATAAACGTACAAGTAACGTAAAAAGCTATAAATGCGTACAGCGCAGCTTCTGGACCACCTGTCGCCGCAATTGAAGTTCCATAACTCTTTGGAATAAAGAAGCCACCATAGGCACCCACCGCAGAACTAAAACCTAAAACTGCTGCAGCTTCTTTATTGGCGTCACGAATGGCTTGATCCTTATCAGCCTGAGAATTTCCAGCAGCGCGCTGACGTTCGGTTAAGAAGATCACTGGAATCATGCGAAATGTTGATCCGTTGCCAATGCCGGATGTTGCAAAGAGCAACATAAAGGCAAACAAGAAGCCATAGAACTCGCCACCAACGCCTTTAGTTGGCAAGAAATGAAGAACTGCAAAAACACCCGCACCCATTGCAATAAAGTTCCAGAAAGTGACGCGAGCGCCGCCTAATTTATCTGCAAGCCAACCACCGAATGGACGCGCTAAAGCTCCTACTAGAGGACCAAGCCAGGCATAGCTCAAGGCGTTTACGCCTGGAAACTGACTTTTAATTAATAATGGAAAACCAGCTGAATAACCAATGAAAGAACCGAAAGTTCCCAAATACAGCCAGCACATTAGCCAATTATGTTTACGTTTAAAGATTACAGCCTGATCAGCAAATGAAGCCTTTGCTTCCGCTAAATCATTCATACCAAACCATGCTGCAATAGCTGAAACCGCAATAAAAGGCACCCATATAAAGCCGGCGTTTTGCAACCACATAGGAATAGGTTGGCCAGCCTTCATAACGGTTTGAAATTCACCACCTAAAGCACCAAATACACCAGCGGTAATTACCAGCGGAACAACAAGTTGAACAATTGATACTCCCAGGTTACCCAAGCCAGCATTTAAGCCCAATGCAGTTCCCTTCTGAGCCTTTGGATAGAAAAAACTAATGTTCGCCATTGAAGATGCAAAATTGCCACCGCCCAAACCGCACAACAATGCCAAAGTAATAAAGAACTCATATGGAGTTGCTGGGTTTTGAACTGCAAATCCAATTCCTACTGCCGGAATTAAAAGCGATGCTGTAGAAATGGCAGTCCATCTTCTTCCGCCAAAGATAGGAACGGCAAAAGAATAAAAGATACGTAATGTAGCGCCGCATAGCGCTGGCAATGATGCCAACCAGAAAAGTTGATTAGTTGAAAACTTAAATCCGACGTTCGACAGATTCACAACCACCACCGACCACACCATCCATACAGCGAATGCCAAGGTCAATGCCGGAATCGAAATAATCAAGTTGCGTTTTGCAATTGATTTTCCAGTCGATTCCCAAAAATCTTTATTTTCTGGTTCCCAACGGGTAATTACTGTGGAGGACATTTTGTGCCTTTCTCTCTTAAATGGTTATTGGGTGGATTTAAGTGATTTCTCACCCATCACCTCAGTCTTGCGAACTTCAGTCAAGTACATCCAAATCAACGAAACCCAGACCACTCCATACATCAGCATGAATGCACTAGAACGTACGCCAGTGATATCTAAAATTGCGCCAAACATGATTGGCAAAATGAATCCGCCCAATCCACCTGCTAGACCCACAATTCCAGAAATGGTTCCAATATTGTTTGGATAGTCATCGCCGATATATTTGAAAACGCTGGCTTTACCAAATGCCCAAGCCACTCCTAATATCGCCATCAAGGTTGTGAAGGCGTAGATGTTTAAACCAATGTGATAGGTCTGTGGACCATTGATTGTTTGGATCGTGAAATCAGTTTGCGGATAAGACAAAAGGAAGAGGCAAACCCAACTGACCCACATTACCCACCAAGTCACTTGGTGTGCGCCATACTTATCTGAAAGCCAGCCGCCAATTGCTCTTAAGACTCCGCCTGGAAGTGAAAAGCAAGCGGCCAATAACGCTGCAGTGCGAATTTCCAAACCAAACTCACCAACGTAGTACTGCACCATCCAAAGACTTAAACCAACATAGCCACCAAAAACAATGCTGTAATACTGGCAATAGCGAAGTACCTTCGGATCCTTAAGCGCTTTTAGTTGATCTTTAAAAGAAATATTGCTTGAAACCAAATGTGATGGATCGCTCGCGCTAAACATCCAAAACAGAATTGCCATCCCGAGCATCACTGCGGCATAAACCTGGGGAACCATTGTCCAGCCAAAAGCCACCACTAATGCTGGCGCAACAAACTTATTGACTGCAGCGCCAGAATTACCAGCACCATATACGCCCATTGCAAAGCCTTGACGATTTTTTGGGAACCATCTTGCAACGTAAGGCGTTCCAACTGAAAACGATCCGCCAGCTAAACCAACAAATAAACCAATAGTTAAAAAATGCCAATACTCTGTCGCATATGCCATCATCCAAATAGGGATGACAGTAGATAGCATCAAAATAAACATCACAATGCGACCGCCGTAACGATCAGTCCAGATCCCCAAAGGCACACGCACCAATGAGCCAGTCAAAATTGGCGTGGCCGTTAATAAACCGAATTGGGTTGCATTTAGATTGAGTGCTTTCTTGATTGGGATGCCAATCACACCAAACATCATCCACACCATGAAACACACAGTGAACGCTAAGGTGCTCACAATCAGGACTGAATAAGCTTTATTACTGGTTTTGGTAGTCGCACTCATGAATATCCCCTAATCTCATGAGTGATTATCAAAACTAGAGGGTGCTGAGCATATCCCCCAAAAGACTACTTTTGAAAAGCAGTCGAACTATGTCTATAGACAGGCATAGTTCTAAAGAACTACTACTTAAGAAGTAATGCCCTCTGCGCTAGCAAAAACAGCAACCTGGACGCGCGATGATAGATTGAGCTTTCTAAGCACGTGCTGAACGTGAATTTTTACAGTTGTTTCAGCAATGCCTAGCTCTCTTGCGATTTCTTTATTACTTGACCCAGTGGCAATGAGCTTTACGGTTTCAAGCTCTCGAGGGGAAAGACTCGCCAATAAAGATGAACTGGCTGGGCGCTCATCTGTCTTTTTATTCGTCTTAAAGGCGCTCACGAGCTTGTGTGTCATCTCTTTACTAATGACAGACTCACCCGCAAAAGCCCTGCGAATACCTAACAATAAATCATCTTTTTCACTAGTTTTGAGCAAATACCCCTGCGCCCCATTCTGCAGTGCCTGAATTAAATCCCCTTCATCCTCGCTAACAGTGAGCATCATCACTGTTGACTCAGGGGATGCATGAAAAATGTCTGGCAAAGACTGAATACCACTTGCGCCTGGCAAATGGTTGTCTAACAAAATAACATCTGGCTTTAATGTTTTGCAAAGTCGAATAGCCTCAATGGCGTCTCCGGCCTCTCCAATCACCTCAAAATCTTGTGCTTGCGAAAGCAGAGCAATTAAGCCGCGCCTAAATAAGGTATGGTCATCAACGACCAGTATATGAATCTTTTCCACGTTTATACCCTCACACCTTTCCACTTAGGCAAATTATGCTGGCAATGTTAGCAGTACCTTAGCGCCCGCAGGAGTATTAGCCTGAACCTGCAGATCAGCGCCAATCTTCATTGCTCGCTCTTTCATAATACTCATACCCACGTGCGTGCTATCAATCGATATTTCATCCGGGGAAAAGCCAATGCCGTCATCTATGACTTGGAATATCCATTGTGGTGACTGGTTCACAACCACCTTCACATTTTTTGCCTTGGAATGCTTGCGGATATTTGATAAAGCTTCTTGTATTACATGCATTACCTGTATTTGAACATCTGGCGCCAAAGGCAAGCCTTGCCCATGAATCTCTAATTCGCTATGAATATCTGATTGGTGTTCAAATTTTTGCAAAGTAGTTCGAATTGCCGTTTCAATATCCTCAGTATTTGTTCTTGTCCTAAAGTGCAACAACAACTCCCGAACATCGCTGTAACTTTCACGCAAACCTTCATCAAGCTCGCCAAGAATTTTCTTCGCTTTAGTGGTGGCCGGCTCAACCAACTCATCCTTTAGCATACCCACTTGCAACTTCAGAAATGCTAACGATTGGGCAATCGAGTCATGTAACTCTCTTGCCAAAAGACTCCGCTCCTCAGATATGGCCGCTTCTTTTTCCATCGCTTTAATACGCACAGCCTCCATAGCCCCCGCCAGATGGTGGGCGAGTGTTTCAAACAATGACTTTTGATCTTGATCCAAATCTGTTGGATCAGAATAAAAAATATCGATCTCACCTAGCAAGTCTTGCTGAAAGAGAATCGGAACAGTAATGAGCGTCTTATAGCCAGCTCGCACACAATGCCGCTCTGCTTCCGTTTTGGGATTAAACGTAACGACTTGAACTTCACTAAGGCCTGTAGATTGGCCGCAATAGCAATCCCCTGAAACAACACACTGCTCTTCATGTGTAATTGTTTTTGGAAGATTTGCGCCAGATAGTAAAAAGTATCGGCGGTTCGCCTCATCAGTCCAGCGAATGGCAATAGCAGAAGCATTACTCAAACTCATAATGCGCTCGGAAAATCCCTTGGCCAATTTTTCCAGGTTATCTTCACGCGATACAAATGAGCTTAAATCATATAAAGCCTGCAATCGATTTTGGCGCTCCTGCAAGTGCAAGGTCTTCTCCGCCACCTTAGCCTCAAGACCGCCGTACAAATCACTAATGGTGGAAGTCATTGAATTAAACCCAGCGGCCAAATCACCAAATTCATCCTGAGCATCAATCTTTACTCGGGTATTGAGTTTACCGGACTTAACACTCTCAAAACCTAAGCGTAACTTTTCCACGGGATCCAAAATAACCGAGTATCCCACATACATAATTAATAAAGTGGCAATGAGTGAAGTTGCTAACATTGCAAACTGAAATAAATGCAACAGATTAGTCCAGTAATCTACTTCGCCTTCGATTGAACCAACAAATCGATCAATACTGGAGACAAAATTATCAACTTGCGCAATCGAAACACTGTCCGATTTTTTACTCACTAAATCTGCTTTAATCGCGCTCCATTGACTAGAGATATTGGCAAAATAAATTCGATTGACTTTATTCCAAGGCACAAATAGCGGTCTTGATGGATCACCGTTTTTAAGAACAATAATACTGTCATCAAATTTAGCAATCAGTTTTGAAGCGGCCTCTTTTTTACCTTCACCAGCCAATAGCGCTAACTGATAAGTCTGCATACGCATGCGCCCTGCTTCATTAATAGCTGCAGCGCCGCCCTCTAATTTCCAAGTTACCCATAAAGTAAAGCTAATGGAAATCATGGCCAACACCAAAAGTGCAATGCCAATGAACATTAACTTCTTTTTTAGGGTAAATTCTCTATTAATCATTTAATAAAACTATACATAAAAGCAATCATGCAAAGAGACAAAGAACCTAATTGGCTCCACCGCCTCCATCCTGGATTATTTGGAATGTCTTTAGGGCTGCTAAGCCTTTCATTTACGTGGAGCAAGTATTCCCACATCACATCAATTTCAACCTTCTGGATTGAGCGCTTCTTCCTTGGTCTTGGCCTGCTTATTCTATGCTTTCTAGCAACCCTCTGGAGTATTAAAGCAATTTTTTATCCAAAAGCGATTAAAGAGAAGTTTCTAAACCCAGTTTTAGGCCCCATGATGGCCTACTTTCCAATTAGCACAATGCTTGCCATTGCTTTGCTCTTTCCCAGATTTCCAGAGTACACAACATTTGCCTATACCTTAACTGCGATTGCGCTAATCACTCAGGTAACAATTGCCTGGCGAGTGGTATATCTGTTATCGATGGGTAATATGCCTAGCGATCAAGTAACACCCGCACTCTATTTGCCGATTGTTCCAGGCGGCTTAGTTGGTGGCGCAGCATTAACTGCAATTGGATTACCTGGTTTTGGATATCTCGTTTGGGGTATGGGACTGGGGGGATGGGCGTTATTAGAAATGCGCATCTTGCATCGTTTATTTGCTGGTCCTTTGCCACCACAATACCGAGCAACAATAGGTATCGAAATGGGTCCTGCTGCAGTCAGCACGATTACCGCAGTTAGTATTTGGCCGAATATTCCCGTTGATGCAGTATTAGTTGGTCTTGGAATTGCTTCTGGGCCAATCTTTGCAGTATTAACCAGATGGAAATCTTGGACAGCAGTTCCATTTTCTTTTGGATTTTGGTCTTTTGCCTTCCCTGCTGCCGCAACAACTTCTTGCATCATTGAAGCCGTTATTCGTGGTGGATGGCCCAATGTTGCAGCAACAATCGCAATTACATTAACTACTGCCCTCGTCTTTTATTTACTGCTACGGACTTTTGTTCTATTGATTAAAAGACAACTCTATTAAATTTGTTCATCCGCATGAACCAACATACCCGCAGCTAGTACAGTAATCGCAGCCATCTTTTTTGATCATGGCATGAGCTCCGCAGTCTGGGCACTTTTTACCAGCCATAAGACTGCCTGCTGCACTTTTTTGTGGATCGATTTCACCAATCGCAAAATCCTCAGAGGACTTGAACTCAGCAATTCCTCTCTTTGCCAAAATATTTTCTATTGCAAAAGCAACGGCAGCCACTTCAGAGTCATGCCACATCGGCGCTAGCGCACCATCTTGCTTTTTCTTGGTACCTAAGCGTACAGGTCCTCTATCCCAAGCTACTTTTTTCATATCGCTTAGCGCTCTGGCTAAAAAGCCCCCGCGAGCTGCCAATGAAAGCATCCGCATACTAGAAGTAATCCACTGCTGCGATTCACCGCTTTGACCTACAGGCATAAAAAATTCAATAGCCCTCTCAACGCTCGCTTTTTTACCGTCCACTAAACCTTCGACAGCCAAGAACGAAATAACAAGATAAAGCGTCTTTTTACCCTCTTGTGTCCAATAGGTAATTTTTTCAGCAACCGCTGGCAACTCCCCATCTGGGCGTCGATCGATTACTTTTCGAGATGGGTTGCTACGCAATTCATCTGTTTCAATGGCTGGCAAATTATTTTCTGTAGAAGAAGGGCTCACCTGTAAAACTGAACCCAAAATATTATTAGGTCTATAGGTTGCCAATCCCTTTAAATGAGATTTCCAAGCGGTGATATACAAATCTTTAAATTTGTCATATGGGTAGTCTGCAGGAACATTTACCGTTTTTGAGATCGCAGTATCAACGTATGGCTGTACAGCTTCCATCATCAATACATGATCTTCTGCGGACATTTCTAACGCAGTAACAAAGTACTCTGGAAGATTATTCACATCCCCACCTAAATCACGGTACACCCGCCAAGCATGATCCTCTACTGCGTACTCTTTAGTAGTGCCATCGGCCTCTCTCTTTTTGCGGGTATAGGTCCACGAAAATGGCGGCTCAATGCCATTGGATGCGTTATCAGCAAATGCTAAGCTAACCGTTCCTGTTGGGGCTATAGAAAGCAAGTGGCTATTACGAATTCCATGCTTTCGAATATCTGCCTTTAAGACATCGCTCAAGCGACTCGCGAAATTACCACCAGAGAGATATTGATCAATATCCAAAGCAGGAAATGAGCCCTTTTCCTTTGCCAATTCAACCGAAGCGCCATAAGCAATATCGCGAAGTTTCTCAGCAATTTCAGCTGCTTTAATACGTGCTGCTGCGCTATTGTAGGAAAGCTTTAACATGATTAAAGCATCGCCAAGCCCAGTAAAACCAACACCAATACGCCTTTTTGCGCGAGCCTCTAAACCTTGCTCACCTAGCGGCCAATACGTAGCATCTAACACGTTGTCCAACATGCGTACTTGTACTTTGACAACTTGAGCAAATCGCTCAAAGTCAAAATAAGGCTCGCCATCAAAACCAAAGGGATGGACAACAAACTTTGGCAGAATGATTGGCCCGAGATCGCAGCAACCGTAGGGAGGTAATGGTTGTTCGCCACAGGGGTTAGTAGCATCAATCCGCTCACAATAGTACAAGTTGTTATCGCGATTGATATTATCTAAAAATAGAATGCCAGGCTCTGCAAAGTCATAAGCAGATTGCATTACCGCATCCCAAATCTCTCTTGCTCTTACCTTTCTGTATACCCAGAACCGATCTGTTCTTTGATATGCTCCCGCTGCGATTAACGCCTCGCATGGTTTAGCTTTATGGCAAAGCTCGAGCTCGCCATCTGAGCCAACTAATTTCATAAACTCGTCAGAAACTCCTACGGAGACATTAAAGTTATTCCAGCGTCCAGGCGTTCTCTTGGCAGTAATAAATTCCAATACATCAGGATGATCAATGCGCAATACACCCATCTGCGCGCCTCTGCGTGCGCCAGCACTCTCTACGGTTGAGCAAGATTGATCAAATACGTTGATATAACTACATGGCCCAGAGGCGATCGAGGCCGTTCCCTTTACCTCAGCACCTTTAGGACGAATTCTGGAAAAGTCATAGCCAACACCTCCGCCACGACGCATCGTTTCTGCAGCCTGCTTCAAAGCTTCATAAATGCCTGGATATCCATCTTCATCAGAATCTTGAATGCAATCCCCAACCGGCTGCACAAAGCAATTAATCAAGGTTGCTTTAATGCTTGTCCCGGCCGAACTCATAATGCGCCCAGCCCCAATCGCGCCAGCATAAAAATTATCTAAAAATTGCTTTTCTACTGCATCTTGAATTTCGGGATCTTCAACTTCTGCCAGACTTTTTGCGACTCTCTTAAAAATCGTGTCTGCGTCAGTCTCTCCGCTTTTTAAATATTTTTCTGCTAATACATCAACGCTAATTGGCTGCATAACCATATTCGATTGGCTCCACATCAGATAAAAGTCTTGTAATTAAATCGATTACTGGGCGAATTTGAGTGCCAAATGGCAATGCACCTGCGCCTCTAAAAAAAAGTCCTTTTTGAACGCTACCCACCAATGCGCTTCCTAGAACTTTGTCAATGCAAAATTGACCCCACGAACTATTCCCATCCCTTAAACCACAGTCATGCAGACAATCAAATACCATTGTGCAACGTGGTTTTTTGCGGGCCGTTTCTTGGAGAACGCTCTCTACTTTGAGATATTTACCAAGCCATGGAGTCTTCACCGCTCGGGCTGGTAGACCTGCGACACTGAGGAACTCTACAATGTCTTCTTTTTTCGCGTTAGCTAAGACATGCTTAAATGCATCGTCAGCATCACCTTCAGTAGTAACGGCAAAGGCGGTACCCAATTGCACTGCTGATGCACCTAAAGCCTGAAGCCTCTTAATATCCTCAAGACTTGAAATACCGCCAGCAGCGATTAAAGGAATCTTTCCTGCTATTCCAGCTTCTTCAAAAAATTTGAGTACCTCTGGGATAACATTTTCAAAATCAAATTTAGTGTTATGAATATCTGTAACACTTGATGCTCCAACATGCCCGCCAGCTAAACGAGGATTTTCAATCACAATGGCATCTGGTAGGCGACCTTTTTTCATCCACTTCTTAACTAATAATTGAACACCTCTAGCCTCAGAAAGAATGGGGATTAAAAGTGCATCCGGATAATCCGCTGCTAAATCCGGTAAATCCAGCGGCAATCCAGCGCCAACTACAATGATGTCAGCGCCGTTTTCTAATGAACACTTTACATACTGCGCGTATTCGTTAACAGCTTTCATCACATTGACGGCAATAAGGCCAAATCCACCAGCATCTTTCTTGGCCTGAAAAATTTCACGCTTCAAAGCCTCTATATTTGCCGCATTGATTGTGTCGCGACTTTCAGAACACGGCTTGAGATGCTGGGTTTGCTCCATTAAATCAGGATGTAGACGCCTCAAATCAATCGACGAAATCGTTCCTACACCACCGGCTTTCGCCACAGCACCAGCTAAACGATGAGCCGATACTCCAACGCCCATACCACCTTGCACTATAGGCAATATGTTTTTCCCTTTTATCACCAAGGGAGACACGCCACTCTTAGAAAGCAACTCCATAACGTCAGTCGGAATTAATGTTGTCATTGAGTTACCTAAGTAGTGTTGTGGCTATTGCTTAGCCAGGTTGCCCATCTAATCGAGGTTTTGTTAACCAAGGAAAATATTTAAACAAATACAAAATAAATGCTGTACACCAGCAAATTCCAGCCCAGCCAAGAGCGGAGTGAAACCATGTTCCACTGAAGGCATGAGCCAACATCCAAAATATTGCTGTAGCTTGTACCAATGTATAAGCAAGCGTTTCGATTACACCTGCAATTAATGGGCGGCCGGTATGCCCCATTGCAGTGCGCGTAATCATTCCAATGATGAGCCCTGCGGTTGCGCCAATCCCAAATGCATGAACTGGTATATAGATCGTCACAAAACCTAATGCAGAGAGCCCCAAGAGAATAAAGCCAAGTGGAATCCATAAATATGCAGCATGCAAAACCAATACGATTGGTTTAGAAACTGTTGCAAGGGGATTCCAACCCCACAACATCTTTAATTGAATCAGACCGGTAAATAGACAAACTATCGCAGTCAAATAACTTGCTGGAAAAAAAATCCACAGCAAGAAAGATGCGCCACAACAAGCAAGTACTAAGGTTGCTAAGTTTTTATTACGAATTTGCTTTATCCCAAAAAATGCGTTAGCCGTAAAACTTGGTATAACTCTGCCCCCAATCATGATCTCAATCATCACAATCAAAAACAAAGAAATAATCAAGACTTTATTGGCATCAATTTGAATTCGATTATTCGCCGAAAGATAGAACACAGCATTTAAAACACCCAATACACTCAAAATGAATGGGAGAAATAAATTTCTATACATGCGCTGATGCAAAATCAACCTGCCAATAGCAATCGCAATTGCAGGTAAAAATAAAACATCTACAACTGCTAGGTAGGGACTCAATAATGGCCCGACTCTTCCAGCAATCCAAAGCAAAACCAATAACATTAATGACTTGCCAGTTGGAGTATCCAAGCCCGTCCAAGCTCTCACTGCCGTAAGCGCAAAACCAGCTACAACCGTAGCAGCAAAACCAAAAATCATTTCATGAGCGTGCCACTGAATACCAGGTATTTCGCTATTACCCCTGAAGCTATAGCCACTTAATTCGCATAGCCACTCAACTACGGCAATCACAGACCAAAGCGCTGCCAGCAAATAGAATGGTCTAAACCCAAGAGCAAATAAAGGCATTGTCTTTTTGGACATGTCAATTAGCCTTAAGACTTCGCCTCTAACTCCGCAATGCGCTTCTTTAAAGCCCGATCATTTTGGAATCGCTCAGTATCATCTCTCACTACAGCGGCAATTCCAGTAACTTTGCCAGAGGCATCGGTCAACATGGCTACGGTAAAGGCAATAGACAAAGGCTTACCTTCTTTATGCAAGGCGGGTACTGTCAATAGTGTTGTGCCATAACGGGTGGTTCCTGTATCCATTGATTTTTTATAGCCATCCCAGTGACGCTCTCTAAAACGATCAGGCGTAATGATGTCCAGGCTTTTTCCCAAAGCTTCACTAGAGCTATATCCAAAAATGCGCTCTGCTGCAGCATTCCAAAAAACAATATCCCCTTTAGCATCGGAAATTACTACCCCATCGCCCATAACATTTGCTAGCTGTTCAAAATTCACCTGATTTGACATAGAAGCCTCTATCTAAAAATTACAAATTTGGAACATTTTCCTAATAATGGGTGGGGTTTGATATAGCCCGATAGAACTATGTAAAAAAGTAAGGTTTCTAATAAATCATCAAAACACCCTTTCATTTGCGATAGATCAAATGCCAATCCAGCTAATTGGAATTTAATGAGCACATCATGCAAAAGAAGTTTCCAATCAATCCGCCGCACCCTGAACGCGTCTGCTGGGGGTGTGAGAGGTATTGCCCTTCAAACTCAATGGCTTGTGGAAATGGCTCAGATCGAGCTCAACATCCATATGAACTATTTGGCGAGGGTTGGGAAACGTGGGGCATGGATAATCGAGAATTACTCAAGAACCCACAATAGCTCCATGAACGACTTAACTATCGCAAGAGCAATACATATTGTTAGCGTAGTGATTTGGATGGGTGGCGTTACTTTTGTTACGCTAGTACTTATTCCCACTCTTAGACGAACCTCGTTTCGCGTTGATCAATTGGCCATTTTTAATGCCATTGAAAATAGATTTGCCAATATCGCCAGAGTAATGGTCTTGTTAGCAGGCATTAGTGGGTTCTATATGATCTATAAACTGAATGCCTGGAACCGCTTTACAGAAATCCAATACTTCTGGATGCATGCCATGGTTTTTGTTTGGGCACTCTTTTGTCTTGCCCTTTTTATAGTTGAACCTTTTTTCTTAAAGAACCATGGAAAATTGGTAAAAGATGGACATAACATCACAAGTCTAAATAAAACTCAAATTGTGCATACGATTATTCTGACATTAAGCCTAATCACAATTATTGTTTCAGTTTTGGGTGCACACGGCTTTTTCTATTAGAAATAGCACTACTAATGCCTGACCAGCCTAAGCTACCCGCAGCTCTTGCTTTCCTCGCTTCTTGCTTTGATAGCTTGCGCTCACTTTTGCGTCAGCCTCAATTAGCCGCCTAGTTTCAGCGCCTCGCAACTGCTCTGCCGCCTGGATAACCTTTAAATGGCTATAGTGACGCTCAATCATGACAACACTTGTGCCCATTTGCTTGGCTAGAGTATGAATAGGCACCCGGTCGTGAGTTAATGCCAAAGTAGCGTAAGTGTGGCGCAAGCTATAAAACACCCGCTTTTGCTCAGTCTTAGGATCCTTAAGTAAGTTGTGATCCTCTAAAAAGCACATAAACATCTTTTGAAAGGATTCGCTGACATCTTCTTTTTTATCTTTAGTCCTAAATACGTAATCTTCATTATTGGGATTGATTAAGTCTTTTAGTGGATCAGTTAAAGAGATATCCACTCCATAGTTTCTTTTGGCAATGCGCTCTAGCACCTTTACTGTAGGTTGCCTACCAATAATCTGCCTAGTACCAGTCTTGCCAGTCACAGTAAGCTCACAACTGCGGTTTAAGTTATGCACCTCTATGCGCTCACCCCGTTCATCAACTTGATCTGTCAGAGTAGATGCGGGGCTCATCATAAAGCGGATTTGCTTCCACTTAATATCTAATAACTCAATTCCTGGTCTTGCGCCAGTATCTATCAACGACTCAATATAGTCGCGCATGATTAATCTACGCTCACGACTAGCAAGATTACGAGCAGCATCAATCCAAGGCTCTAAATTAGCCAATAACGCCTTTAGCTCATGCAATTCAAACGCAGGTCTACGATCACTCTTCTTGCCATTACTAGCTACAAGCTTAGGACGATTAGCTTCAGTTAAAAAGCCCCGAATGACTGCTTCATCAAATACCCTGTTCATTGCCGCGTTTTGCGTATGCAAAGTACTCGAAGTAGGCTCTTTGCCCATCAGCTCAATGCGATCACGATCAAATTGCTCTAAGGCTTCATAGTCAATATTAGTGATCATACGATTGCCTAGCGATGGAATGATGTAATCCTTAATCACCCGAATGTAGTCTCTATAGATCACCTTGCCTTTACCAGCAGATAATTCCTGCTCCATACGCTCTATGGCTAGCTTGGCAATATCTTTGAATCGGCGGGTAATTACTGGCAGATTAGAGCGATTACGAATTTCCGCTTCAAAAAAGATCTCTTTCGCTCGATCTTTAGCCAACTCTAACTTGCGCTGTTTAGTAGAGGCTCTTTGCCAGACTCCAGCAACCTTATAGCGACATTGCCAGATGCCACTGCGCTCACGGCGATAGATCACCAGCTCTCTAGGTAGCAGCTCATGGGTAGTTTCAACGATTTGCGGCATATAGTAACTTTAGTTTCTGTTGGGGGCTTAGGACAACCGGTATCGGGCAAATCGCCTGGTCAATACGTCCAAAGCAGACTGGCTGATTAATAGCAATTCTTAGCATCTCATAGCGATCTCTTGGCAATCTAAGTGTTACTTGAAGTAACGCTTGATAGTTACCCAAGCTCATTGCGCCTCCAGATACATAATCCCGTGCTTTTCTAGTGCATCGCCAATGGCTGCCATTTCAATGCTAGAAAACACTGAATGCCCCAGTCTTTGCTGGAAATAGTCATTTACAGCGAACAACGCACCCAAGTCATCCATGTCTAATTCATCACCAAGATTGATCTTGGCACTGGCATATGCTGACGTTTTTAAAGTGTCAAAAGAGATGACTTGAT
>ERZ650310.104-NODE-104-length-24445-cov-14.361993_pt1 | contig 24445 bp, 30 predicted proteins | sample MGYA00376246_ERZ650310 | MGnify/ENA primary metagenome ERZ650310 (study PRJEB26733, sample SAMN07839286) | wastewater metagenome | biome: small river; feature: stream; material: water | place: USA: North Carolina | collected 2016-03-01 ...
GATCCCTTTCATGGATCCAGAGAACTTTCTTCGGTCCCATCCAGTGGAAGAGACGATTGTTGTGGTCACTCATTTCTTCTTCTTCCGGTTGCGCTCTTCACGACGCTTGATGCGAGTCGCTTCAGAGGGTGTGGTTGCAGGACCAGATACGAACTTCTTCTGGTCCCAGTCTTTCTCTTTGGTGGGTCGAATCCACATCGACTCAGGCTTGATGTAGTGGCACTCGTCCACCTCCATCATGGGCATTGGCCGTCTGGATGGCTTGAAGAAAGAGTCAAAAGCGGCCATTTGCATGTCGCCTTTGGGGTATGCTCGAAGAGCGTCCATCAGGCCACCTTCCCACTTGCCCATATACAGCTCAGCAAAGCTGTCAGCCTTGCTGATCTCACGGATGTGGCCAAATCTCTCAGGCCAACGGCCAGTCACAGTGCCACGAGCATAGTCTCCACGGATGTGGGGATGAACTTGCCCATGGCGATAGCGACCAGCTTTGATGTCGGCTTTCACCTCATCGCTGATACGCTTCATGCGAGCAGTGTGTTCTTCGAGAGTCTCTTCATCCACAGCAGCAGCGATGTTCATTCCGTTCTCCATTGGCCTTCCTCCGGTTATACTCAGCTTGAAGCCTCAGCCTCCGAGCCTTGTGATGATCATACATGGTGTAGTTGTGGTGCTTCTGATGGAATTCTTCCGATCTCCCTTCGTCAGCGATCTCAAGACCCAGTTGATACAGGGTCATTGAGCACTTCCTTGTTGGCCAAGGTCAGCACTGCCTTTCGGTAGTCATCACCTTGGGTGTTGATATGGTAGCCGGATGCGTAGACCCGACCACGACGATCATAGCGATGGGTGAGATAGACCTCATCACTGAGCTGAGCGATCTGATCCATGACGACAATGGTCGTGGCATAGAACTGCTCAGCCTGCTTCACACGCTTCTTGTATTCATCGAAGTCCTCACCAGTCTGACGAACAGGTTTCACGAACCTGCCTTGGTCAGAGGTGATCACTTCGAAGTTCATCGAGAGAGCCACTGCATTGGCTCTGTTCAGGTGGTCCAGACACAGATCCACATCTTGGAAGTATTCTGAACCATTGAGCACCAGCAGATGCTTCATGGTCAGATAGCCAGTGGTATGGTTGTCAGTGACCTTTTCAGGTTTGACCACCATGGGCAAAGGGAACTGGAAACGATCCAGCATCTCTTTGACATCATCGCTGAGGTCGAACTTGACAGTGAACTTGTCCAGATCTGTATCGAAGTCCAGATAGTCCAGTTCCACCATCAACAGCAGTTTGTCAGCCACTGCCTGAGCTGTGCCATACTTGGGACACAGGATCCCAACCATGGTTTCAGGATCAGCCTGACGATGGAGATAGATCTGAGCCAGAGCTTCAGTCACCATTGCAGGTTCCAACTGATGTTCAGCCACACTTGGATCGACGATGGTCTCGAATTCAGAGCGAAGGACGCTCATGAGCTGGAACTTGTTGAACAGGTGTTCCAGATCTTCTTGTGTCGATTTGGTAGGCATTTTCATGGTTCAATACTCCCAGTCCATGTAGTGACCATAGCGATCCCAGTATTCGTTTTGCTCTTCTTTGATTAGATGCTGTTTAGTGTAGTCATAGGCTTTGTCAGAGTAGTTGAAGTTGAAGCTTATCATGTCTTCGTCATACCAGTCATCGTCGATGAGCTGGTCTTCGAGGTCCATCTGGATCTCCAGCAGGATCTCATTGGTGAGCTTCACCATGAGCAACTTGGCATTGTGCCTTGCAGCCTGACGAGCATCACGCTTGGCCCAGTTGCCATATTCCCTCCACGAGATGACCTTGTAGGACAGAGGGTCAATCTCCATGGAGTAGTAGCTGCGGTTCCCGTTCCGCATCTTGGCTTGGTAGCGATCATCGAAGAACTCAGCATTGTCTTCGGGGAAACGAGGATCCCCCAATTTGAAGCGAGTCTCGAACCAACGGCTTGCATTACGCTTGGTCTTGCCCATCGTTATTTTCCTTCTCCGGGTATGAATACGGGAACACCAGCCTTGCGACTGATGGTGATCATGTTTTCAGTGCCTGTGGTTCCGGGGAATGCGATGACCACATTGGGTTGACCAATGGTGAGCATCTCACGGTTCCTGATCATGCCTGCTGGCTTGCCATAGGTATCCCAGTCAGCCATGTGGACCTCAGTTGCCAGACCTCTCTTGAGTGCCCAACGATGGGCCAGAGCGTCTGCTCCCTTGGCTCCACCAGTGATGATACAGTTCAGATTCCACCATCCGAGACACAGATCCATGACCTGTTCCAGATATTTGGAATCTGAATAGGAGCGTCCACCACATACGATTGCCTTCATCTTATCCTCCAGTCTGTATCGCGCCAAATATGCCACTAAAGTTCAGAGTTGGGTTCACGTTGTTGACCAACCAGAAGTAGAGGCAAAAGGAGCGAAGCGACGAGGATTGGACAGGCTGTCTATCTGGAAAAAAGGGGATCCGCCCACCCCCAGAACTGGGAATGGACGGACCAACTTGCAGGCTTACGCCTTGGCGAACAGTGCCTTGCGGACGCTGGTCTTGACCTCGGTGTCTTGGACAACTTCGGCCTCTTCCTGACGACGGTAGAGCACGCACGACAGTTGGATCGGGATCGACTGACCCTCGGCCAACGGCTTGCCAGCTTCACCAGCGGTCAAGCACGCCTCTTGAATGGCGAGAATCATCTCGTTCATCATGTTCACCTGAGCGGCGAACTCAGGGTCCATGGTCTCATAGACCTTGCGGACCTTCAGATCCGAGACTGCGATGCCACGGGGCAGACGGACGAACTTGTTGTCGGCCTCGCCTTCCTCGCCCATGTAGACACCGGCGTTGATCCAGAACCCGTCGAATTCGCTGGCCTCAGAGGCAGCAGCGGGCTTGGCAACGGCTTTGGAAGCTTTCGAAACGATAGACATTTGAGTGATCCTTTCACGGAGATCATTGAGTTGTGGGATGATTCCCATAAGGAGCGAAGCGACTCCTTCAGTTCAGGATGTGGTGGTCCAATCTAGTTGCGACCAACCAAAGAGAGAAGCCAAAGCTTCAGTCTTTTCAGATAGATGGCCCGATTCAGCCTCTTGCGAAGCTGATCAAACTCGACCCAGTAGTCATAGGTCACAGGGTCTTGGATGTCATCGAGCCAGCGTTTCAGCAGCTCCATGTTGCGGTCGTTCATCTCTTGGCGATGGAACAACTGGTGCAACGTGAGTCCACGAAGGTTGGAGGATCCGACCTGTGGCAGGATGGTGGGAAGTGCATCAGATTTGGGCACTATATGCTCCTTTCATGATTTCAGCGACCAGCAATTTGCGGTCTTTTTGCAGCATCAGCAGAGCCTCAGCAGCAGCGATACGATCATCTGGTTCAACCTTGGCTGAAGCAGTCAACCTACCCATGAGCATGGCACATGTGCGGTCGATCTCGTGGACCATGGTAGCAGCAGGTGTCAGATCCATGATTTGAACTTCCAACAAATGTAGCCCAGAAGTGCTATAGCAACAATGTAGAGGCTGATGCCTCCAAGGTTGCAGTATTTGTCGTAGAAGTCATCACGAATGATGAAATTATCAAAATCGAGCATTACAACCTCCGGTTGCTATCTATGGTTGAAGGGAACCAACCCCACCATGAAGGTGGGGTTGGTGTAGGGATTAGTCGTCAGCCATCTCAACCATAGAGTTGGCCTCTAGATGAGCATCGACCATGGAGAGCAGAGGTTGAAGCTTGGCGATCATAGCTCCGGTCTCCCATTCCACCTCATCAATGGCGATGGAGAGGGCTTCAGCAATGAGGTTCAGTTGCTGGTAGGTGAACTGAAGAGGTGAAATACGTTCCATCGTCGATGTCTCCTTTGGTTGGTTGGCTATCAACTGGGTTCCTTACCGCCTCCACAAGGGAGACGGTAAGTCATTGCCTGAACAGAGCAGGCTTGGTGAGGTCGGTGCTGGGGTTTACGCGGGAACTCCGCTACCAGCCTGTCGCCTCACAATAAGCGAAGCGCCCTAGAGGGACGCTTCAACTTGGAGCTACTTCTTGAAGCGAAGAGCCACTTCGTCGAAGAGAGCCTTGCGTTTCGCGTTGCCGTCGAGTTCGGCAGCGATCTTCTCCAGCTCCAGCGTAGTGGAGAGGATGATGGTATCCATACCAACGATGTCAGCGGAAGTAGCCTGACGGTCGATATAGTTCGTTGCCATACCAACGGTTTTCTGCACAGCAGAACCCACGTCACCGATGGTGTCGAAGGTGGTGATGATGGCGGACGAGATGGACTTGAGGACAGATGCCATGATGTGTGTATCCCTTGCATGGATGATGAGTGCATGATTGCAGCTCACAATAAGCGAAGCGAGTGATGACCACAGCAGACACAAGGAGTGTGTGCCAGCAGTATGAGAGATGGGGGGCCACATGAAGTGTATGCCAGCAAGACGGGGGGGTGGTCTCATCCAGTGTGGGTATCAGGATAGGGAGGGGAGCCTGTCACCCTACTCCAATCACTTTCCATCCAAAATTTTGAATAATTTCAGACCCCTATAAGCTGGAAGCTATATTCCAGATCTATCGTTTAGACACGATAAAACTCCCCGGATACCCGAGGATTAGGGAGAATTTCCTGACGAGGAGTCTGACGGAGGACGTTAGTCCGGAGTCAGACGACGAGGAGGGAGATTGTCATCTATCCGAGGGTGGATCAAATCTGGCAAATGGAAACACCATTTGAGACGGTTCCATCGGAGGATTCATGGGTTCTTGGAAAGATCCGACCCATGAGGTCTTCACTGGTTCAGGAGTGTGTTCCCAGCAGGTTCTGGCTCTCTTGGGGCCACAGAATCGTTGGTTACAGACTGAGCAAGTCCCCATGTAAGAGGTGTCGAAAAGCCAGTCACCGGGGTTCTGGATGTCAAGAGTGTGTGCCATTGGGGGGGGTTTTTCGCTTCTTTTGGAGAGTTGTTCCGTAGGAATAATGATCAGACCTTGGCCAAGCATTGCCCCTTGGGACCGGCGATCCCTGCTACGAGGTAGCGATTTTCGGAGAAGCTTGTCAAGTTTTGAAATCGGAACAGGTGTTCTGGATAATGGCCATATGGAGGGAAGATGTTCAGTATTCTGACCAGAAACCGGGAAATCGTTCCGGGTCTGGGACAAAATTAGGAACATCTTCCTTCATTTCATCTACCACATCGGGGACATTTACAGCCTACCCACGATGGCCACTTGTAGTCACACCAGTGGCAAGTGCGATATGCACTAAACATCGAGATAGTCCACTGGGGCAGGGTAGGCTTCCCCTTCCAGCTTGGTGAGCCGGAGCTTGTCAGCTCTGGTGATCTGACGACGGGTGTCGAGGAGTTCTTCCATGACATCTTGCTTGAGAGCTTTGATGTTTAGTTCTTTCTGGGTCAGACGATGAAGTTCAAGTCGAAGGTGATCGACCCTTTGGTTCATCATTTCATAGTCATTCATCTCTTGGCTCCATATGTGAGATACTGGTTTCTGCAATGGTTCCATTCCCAGAACAGGAGAACCATGAGGCTATCAAGAAGAAAGATCTTGATACGATGATCTAGGATCCAAGCTTCTGCACAGATTGTCAAATGAGGAAACTTTCCTCCCAATTTTCTGTTGAGATGAATGCTCCCATGGGCTGACAATGTGTGTTTACCGACGTTTACCTTTGCGACATCCAATTTCATAGGCTTTCTCATCAAACACTCCCTGCTTGGTGAACTTGATTATAGAAGCCATAGAAATTCCTGTTTGATCTACTGCTTCACGACAGGTTTGGTAATTCTTACCATACACTGACCACATGGCTCTACGTTTGATTGAGACTTCTGTGTGAAGTTTTTCTGAATCTTTCCAGTTATCTTGATGAGTCCCAGATTGAAGATGTGCAGGATTACAACACTTTTTGTTGTGACAAGAATGTCTGACAAGATGCCCTTTAGGCAAAGGGCCATTATGTAAGACCCAAGAATACACATGAGTATTCCAGTATTTTCCATCTTCAGTAAACTGACCATAGCCTGAACTGGAACAAGACTTTATCCAATTCCAGCATTGAGTGTCTGAATCTATGGTAATGTTTTTGGTGATTCGTTCTAGTTTCATGGCGACTCCGAGAGGATTCGAACCTCTATTGATCCATTACGGTGCTACTGTTTAGAAGACAGTTCCGATACGGAGCCTTAACATGAAACTTAGAACACCTCAATCTTTTGCTCTATCCGTTGAACTACACAGAGTTGGTAACAGAACCAAGAAGAAATTGGCGGATCCAGCAGGATTCGAACCTGCGGAGGGTTTCCCCCCGGAGCTTTAGCAAAGCTCTGCCATAAGCCTCTCGACCATGGATCCTAACTGGTCGGCAGAGGAAGGGGGATTACCCTTCAGGCATAGGCGTCCTCAGCCACCTTGATCAGATACCTCTGATCTTCTGGTCCGACTTGGTGGATGGGGAAGGATTCGAACCTACGAACCGTTTCCGGGAGGGATTTACAATCCCTTAGCTTTAGCCGCTTGCATACCCATCCAAACCATAAAGAGCGTGAGGGGTTATTCTTCACCCGGAGCGCATGGACCCATGTCCTGCCATCTCTACCCTCACCGGGCCTGCCTTGGTCGTGGGAGAAGGGATTGAACCTTCGACCTGACGATTATCGGTCGCCTGCTCTACCAACTGAGCTATCCCACGAATTCTCTTTTTGGCACCCAAGGTAGGGATCGAACCTACGACTGACTCATTAACAGTGAGGTGAACTACCGCTGTTCTACTTGGGTATCAGAAAGAGAATTGGTGCCGCCACGAGGGATCGAACCCCGGACATCCTGCTTACAAGGCAGGCGCTCTACCAACTGAGCTATAGCGGCATTGGTCTCTCTGGTTGGATTCGAACCAACGACATTCGCGCCCCAAACGCGACGACCTACCAGACTGGCCTACAGAGAGATATTGGGAGGAGGGATTCTTTCAGTATCTTCAGCTCCAACCCTTAGTCGCGGGCGAGCACAGAAGCTCACCCAGTTAGACTGGTTGAATTCTGGGATTATACTGATGACTCCTGTTTTCCATGGTTCACCTTTAGAGGGTCTAAATTCTGGAATCAAGAGGAATTTGAAGTTTACTGGCAGAGAGGGTGAGATTCGAACTCACGAGACCCGAAGGTCCGCTGGTTTTCAAGACCAGAGCCATCAGCCACTCGACCACCTCTCCACTTAGTAAACAGTCAGAGTCGATTTGACATCAACTGTCTTCGCGTCAAACAGCACTACACGATCTTCAGGCACAATGTAAACAGCCAGAATATCGACCAAGCTGTTGTCAAAGCCTGTGATTTTGGACTTGGTTTTGTTGGATCGGACCTTTTTGATCTGAACTACATACCCAGCACCACGAATCACTGATGTGGATTTGACTTCGACTCGGAAGATCTTCCCATCTTTGGCAACCAAGAGATCATGGGTCGCGTTGTCGCCTACGGGCATGTAGATTTCATACCCTTTTCGGGCGAACTCTTTGGCCACAGCCAGTTCACCTAGATTGCCTATTTTCATGTTGTCCTCGGAGATTTGGTAGCGGGAGTCGGATTCGAACCGACGACCTCAATGGTTATGAACCATGCGAGCTGGCCTCTGCTCTATCCCGCTGAAAAGGCTCATAGAATGAAAAAAGCCCCCGGTCAAGGAGGCTCTTTCCAAGATAAGGAGTCACCTCCTTTCGGTTTGGGCACTTTATACTTGCCATGGGTGAGTCACAGTCTTCAAGAAGAAAGTAACAAACCTACCTATTATGTTGATCATGTCACCTTGTAGGGTCCGACAGTCAGTCGGAAGATGGCATTCAACGTGGCGCTGGTATTACGCAGCGTGATGCTGCCAACCGCCTCTGCCGAATAATGGATATCCGCCGAAGCCGTAGAGGATGTTGCCTGTTTATGGGCAATTGAAATCCCGTACTTGTTCGTCACGAAATTTTTCGGGAACGTGTAGGTCGTTGTCACTCCAGCCAAAAGTGTGATGTCTCGCATATAAGTGACGATACCACCCGGCTGTTCAATGGCATCCCAAGCTGAGGCTGTGTATTGCACCGCAGCTCCTGCAATCGGCCCTCGCAGCGCCAATTTCGCAGCCCTTTGACCTTTGGCATTCACCCCAGCACCAGTGTAGTGCAGGTTGTCACCTGTGCCCACCTTGTCACCAGAATAGGTGTAGGCACAAAGTCCATCAACCGACAGGATCGATAGTTGACTGCGCCGTGCCGTTGCCAATTTCGACGGGAACGACAGGATTTCGGCGTTGCGGTCATCAGTGGCATATCCAACACCCACGGCACCACCAACCGTACCACCGATCAGCAATTGTGACCAAATGATATGCGTGTGGTTGCCAATGATCGGAACACTTGATCCACCCGGCGCAGCCATGGCATCGATCAGCGTCGAGGCATTAGCGATATACTGTGCCGCCGTGCTGGCTCTCGGATTGTAGGAACCACTGGCAACGTTGCTGCTTTCATTGCAATCTTCCTCGCCTTGATCAATACACATGATATCACAAACGGTGACACCCAGTTGCCGCAAGGTTTTTCCACCCCATCCCGGCAATGGTTCATCCAATGCTGCGGAAAATGCCGATTGGAATCCGCTCCAGATCGTACCGGTTGCTCCACCAAATCCACCATTACCACCCGGCATCATCTCGACAATAGGTTGCCCACCAACCGCGTATTTCACAACGCAGCACAGATGACCGGTTAGTGCATGAATCTCGGCTGCCATCTCATAGGCCCAACAGCCAGTTACAATCTGGCTGGGTGTGTTGCGGAACGGCCACCACAAATCTTCTGGACCTGCTTCACTCCATCCGAGAATTTGATCACAAGGATTACCTCCGGTAACAATATTCTCGTAAATTAGCACCCCATCACGACAACTGCGATTACCTCCCTCCAAACCGGTGATCGACAGCATATTGCTCTGTCCCATGGCTCCGATCAAAAACGGCACGCCCTTGGTCGGCAGTTTGTGTCCATTGTACCAGTTGCCATTCGAATGCTGCACAGACAATCCATTTCGGGGGTTTGAGGCGGATTTGACATATAGCCTGCCGCCCGCAACAAACGCATTCACAGACCCAGCAATTGGGGCAGCCAAAGCTGCGGTGATATCTGTAAAAGTTCGTGCATTTGTAATCGAAGCAGCATCAGCAGAAGCTGAAATAGCAGACAAAGCTGCTTCATCTCTTGCAGCAGTAGCTTGGGCCAGCACATCAACTGAGTTTGGAGTCCACTCTGGAACCATAGTCAAATTACTCAGTTTGACTGTACCTGTTCCAGAAAGAGCAACTGTTGCAATATAAGTCTCCACAACAGTCTCACGGTCTGTACCATGAATGACAGATACACGATAGACAGTTGAGTTTTCTCCAACACTGTTAGAGAATAGATCACATGAGAAACCACCAAAAGAATCAAGAGGAACACTCAATGGGCCGGGAACATAGACTGCATCATTGAGTTCTTTATCCCAAGAAGACAAAGTAAAAATGATCTTTCCATTGACAGGCACAGCTCCATTTGGAAGCAGAACCGGACCGGTTACTGTTTTGGTAGTTCTAGCCATCTTGATTTCCTACTCTCAATTACTGTAAGGAGACGTGATACTTCCGCTTTAGCATGAAGAATGGTAACTGATCAATGCTCACTTTGGAACAGGTTAAGACCTCACTTCCTCCAGGAAATCGTAACAACGTCACCCAAGATATGGTGAATCAGTTGAATGCGTTGTCAAAGGATCCAGAAGAAGCTCGTTATATCAGAGAGAATTTCATCTCGTTCTCTCAGGTGCTGATGGAAGGCAAATTCCGGTTAGGTGACTACGTTCAGGCCGTGATGTTTGTCTCCTACAAGGTCATGGGAAAGACGAACCATGATGCTTATCGGCTGACATTTCCTGATCGCTACAAGTCCATGGTCGATGCTGGGAAACCCCAAAAAGACATTGCTTCGATGATCACTGCCTATAACAAGGGCGTTCTGGTCACGAAGATCATGGAACGGGCCATTATTCCAACATGGATCCTGAATCAGGATATGTTTCAAGCTGCGTTGCAGACTCAGTTTGAAATCATGACAGATCCGGACATCAACTCCAGAGACCGGACAGCAGCAGCGAATAGCTTGTTGACCCATTTGAAGAAACCTGAAGTTCACAAGTCTGAGTTGAAGATTGATATTGCTGTGAATGACGGCATGGCTGCCATGGAGAAGAGTCTCCGTGAGTTGAGCCAAAGACAGCTCAATATGATCGAACATGATCCCAACGTCACTGCTGGGGACATCGCAGCGATGCCAATGAAAGTGATCAATCCATGAGTGACATCGACGACGAGTTCAACCGGAGGAAGACCGTGGATGACTACCTCAATGAGGTAGACTTCCAACTGTTGAACCGTAACGGTGGCTACATCCCGACCGAATTTGCCTTAAAATTCATGAACTTCATCAAGCTCGTGAATGGCGAAAAGGGTGAGGAAAACAAGACACCAGTCATGCACTTGGTCATGCTGGACAAGCTGCAAACCAAAGATGAGAAAGTCGCCAATCTCTGTGCCCGAGGCACTGCGAAGACGACTCTCTTCATGGAATACTTCACTCTGTATCTGGCCGTCTTTGGAAGACTGCCAAATTTCGGTGAAGTTTCAGGGATGCTCTACATCTCTGACTCGATGGACAACGGGGTCAAATCGGCCAGAAACTCCATTGAGTTTCGCTATAACAACTCGGAATTCATGCAGTATTGGGTGCCAGAAGCACGCTTTACTGAGAACTATCTGGAGTTCAAGAACCGGTCTGGACACCAACTAGGCATCAAGATGTTCGGTGCCAAATCAGGTATCCGGGGGACCAAGATTTTCAATCAGCGTCCAGTGATCGCTGTGATGGATGACTTGGTTTCCGATGCTGATTCGAAGTCTCAGACTGCTATGCAGGCCATCAAGGACACAGTATATTCCGGAGTCCAATACGCCTTGCACCCTACAAGACGGAAGATGATCCTGAACGGAACGCCTTTCAACAAAGGTGACATCGTTTATGAAGCCATCGAATCTGGGGCTTGGAAGGTCAACGTCTGGCCGATTTGTGAGGCATTCCCTTGCAAACCAGAGGATTTTAGAGGTGCTTGGGAAGACCGATTCACCTACGAATATGTGAAGACCCAGTATGACTCTGCTGTGAAAGAAGGCAACTTGAAGTCCTTTCAGCAGGAACTCATGCTTCGGATCACCAGCGATGAGTCTCGCTTGGTTCAAGATGCAGACATCGGCTGGACCTCCAGAGCTGACATCCTGAACAACAAACAGGACTACAACTTCTACATCACCAGTGACTTCTCCACGTCGTCCAAGCAGACAGCAGACTATGCTGTGCTGAGTGTGTGGGCATACTCGAAACAGTCTGAGTGGATCTGGGTTGATGGGATCGTGGAACGTCAGTCGATGACTCAGACGGTGAACGACCTGTTCCGACTCTGTGCTGAGTATCAGCCCCAAGGTGTTGGGGTCGAAATCTCTGGTCAACAGCAGGGTTTCGTGGACTGGCTCATGATGGAGATGAACAATCGTGAGCAATACTTCAATTTGACCCAAAAAGATGGGAAGCCCGGTATCCGTCCAGCGACTGACAAACTGGCTCGATTCAACATGGTTGTGCCCCTGTTCAAAGCCAAAAAAGTCAAGTTTGTCGAGGAGATGCGACTTTCTCGGGTGCTTGGAATCTTCCTTGAGCAGATCTCCATGGTTACGAAAGACGGGATCAAAGGCAAAGACGACTGTGTGGACACGGTGTCGATGTTGCAATATATGAACCCTTGGATCCCCTCTGGAAGTGCAGCAGTTACGTCTGGCTCCCAAGGTAAGGAACTACCCAGAGAAGTTTGGGGTAGCATGGATGCCGATCCGGGTGCTACTGATGACAGCAACTACGGATCGTATATGGCATGAGGTGGATCCATGATCAGTTTCGCACAATTCAGCGAAAGACTCGCAAGAGCACAACTGAAGAACATGAGTGCAGTGGACGACACCAACCTTGGTGAAATCCGCCCTGACTATGAGGATACTGTTCTCAGTCTGACGAATGAGGCTTTGACGACTCTTTCAACCAAGTTCCCCCTGTTCAAGTTGCAGGTGGATCTGACTCTGGATCCTGCCAAGCAGGAATACAGTTTCGACACAGACACGGCTGCACTGACCATGGTCGAGTCATCTCAGACTTATGACCCTGAGCGGTTCATCAAGATCCTGAATGTCTACAACTCTGACGGTGATGAGCTGTTGACGGATGTCAACGGCCATGTGACTGTCCCGGCATACAACCGGATCCGCTTCACTTCAGCCATCCTGCTTGAGCTGATTGAGGTTGGTCCGAAAGTTCGGATTCGCTTTCAGGCACGCCATCCTGAAATTTCTGCGACCGATGGAATCATTCTGCCTCCAAATCTGGAGACAGCTCTTCAACTGCTGGTTGCATCCATGTATATCAGCCAAATGAATGGTCCTGAGCACTCCGCAAAAGGTGACAGCTACTACGCCCAGTATTTGCGTCACATCGGAGAAGACGAGCTGCAAAACAACAGTTCGACTTCAGAGATCGAAACCGACAACCGCTTCTCAAGTAGGGGGTTCGTCTAATGCAAATGATCTCAATAAGGCAGGAAAGACCAATGGAAGTTGAAGCCCTGAAAGACCTGATCCCACTGTTCATCGCTGGGCTTACCACTCTTGGTGGAGCTGTTGCATGGCTTCTCACCCGGATGGATGCGAAGAACATCAAAGAACGTGAGTTCGAACAAACTGAACGAGCCAAGCTGGAGAAACTCTTCAGTGAGCAAATCAACGCACTTCAGGCTGAAGTTCACAGCCAGAATCAAGAAATCGGCCAACTTCGCAGGGAGCTGAGCATCTATGTTCGACATGTGGGCGTTCTTGAGGGGCTTCTCAAATCCAAAGGGGTCGAGCCTCCACCCCTCATCATCGGTGCTTAAGGAGAAGGCCATGAACTTCATCGGCACAGGCAAGAAGCTGGACGACATCGACCTCCCGAAGATCGGGAGGTTGATTGGTGTTGGGGAGGACGAAATCCATGCCATCATCGACGTGGAATCCAAAAGCACAGGTTGGGATTCGCAGAATCGGCCTATCATTCTGTTCGAGCCTCACATCTTCTACAAGCAACTTGCTGCCAACAAGCCAGCTTCCCTCCAGACAGCGGTGTCTCAAGGTCTGGCATATCAGAAGTGGGGCACAAAGCCCTATCCCCGTGACAGCTATCCTGTCCTTGAAAAAGCCATCCTGATCGACCAAGAGCTGGCCCTTCGATCAGCTTCATGGGGTCTGGGGCAGATCATGGGCTTCAACTTCTCCATGGTTGGCTACAAGTCAGCTCAGGAGATGGTGGAACACTTCAAGTTGGATGAAGAGAATCATCTGGCTGCTATGATCAAGTTCATCATTGCTGCTGGTTTGGACGATGAGCTTCGTCGCCATGACTGGGATGGGTTTGCTCGTGGCTACAATGGTCCGGGCTTTGCTGCCAACCGGTATGACATCAAGCTGGCTGCTGCCTATGAACGCTGGATGAACATCAAGGACACCCCCTTCAAATGATGAAGTATCTTCAGATCGGTGCTCTGGTTGGTCTGGTTGCCTTTGGCTTCTGGATCAATCACCTGTGGAATGAGAATCAGAGACTGTCTGAGAAGAACACTCAGATGGAACTTCAGGCTGAGAAAACAGCAGAGAACCTGAGGCTGATGGTTCAGCAACTGGATCGAGAGATCGAATACAGGCAGATCGCTGAGTCTGCTTTGAGCCAACTCAATGAGGTGCCAGATGTCGTCTACTCCCAGAGGCTTTCGCCTGAAATCCAGAGTGTTCTGGACAATTTCCGCTCTCGCATTGGTAGGTAGCTTACTCGCTGGGTGTGGTGAAAAACCTGCTCTCGATTCTGGTTCAGGGATTCCTCGTCAGGTTTACGACGAGGTTCCTCTGTATGCTGGTCCCGTCAACTCGGTGGGAACATTGACACAAGCCTACATCCGAAATACTGAGGGACTGATCACGGCAAACAGCCGTCTCAGAACTCTCTGCATTGCCTATGGCCAGTGCAAACCGACTCAGGAGTGAACCGTGGATATTGAACAGCTCAAAGACAAACCACCGATGGCTGCTGGGTCTCTTGTTGAGTCGGACGCTGAAGAAGTGATGGAACCAATCAAGGATGATGAATCCAGAGAGGATCGTCTCACTGATTGGGCCTATGAGCCTACGATCTCCGAACTCAAGGGAGATCTAGAGTATGCTCGCCAAGAGAACACTGACCAACGTCTGAACGTCGATGGGTGGTTGGCTCTTCGGAATGCCTCTGGTGTGGAGTCTGGTCGGAAAGGCAAGACTGCTGTTCCCGGTCGTTCAACTGTTCAGCCCAAGCTGATCCGCAAGCACAACGAGTGGAGATACCCCTCGCTGAGTGAGCCTTTCCTGAACGATTACAAAGTCTTCACGATCAATCCTCGGACTGCTGAAGACAAGCGTTCTGCTCAACAGAACCAACTGGTGATCAACTGGCAGTTCGACACCAAGATGAACAAGGTCTCTTTCGTGGACAAGCTGGTCCGGAAAGTGGTCGATGAAGGCACTGCCATTGTTCGTGTTGGTTGGGAACGTCGGACTGAGAAAGTCAAAGTCGAGCGGATGCGGTATGAATACTACCCGCTGGAAGATCCTCAGATGCTTCAAGCTCTGGCTCAGGCGACTCAGCTCTACATGCAAGATCCGGACCTGTTCGAGCTGAACATGGAAATTCCTGACAGCCTCAAGGCGTCAGTCGAATACGGTGTGCAGAATCATGTGGCCGTCTTTGCCAAAGAAGCTGGCATGGAAGAGGTCTACGAAGACAAGATCGTCTGGAATGCTCCGAGTGTTCGGATCATCAACGTCGAGAACTTCTTCATCGAACCGACACCTGATGGTGATTGGACTGAAGCACAGTTCATGATCCATACCTACGAGACCACAGAGTCAAATCTGAAAAAGGCTCGTATCTACAAGAACTTGGACAAAGTGAACTGGGCTGCTAACGCAGTGAAGTCCAAGCTGGGTGACATCGACCACAAGTCGAACACACCCCAGACAGACATGCGTTTCAACTCCAAAAAGGTCAAAGTTCTGGCCTACGAATATTGGGGTCTGTGCGATATCCATGAAACTGGTGAGATGGTTCCGATTGTCGTGACCTTCATCGGTGACACCATCATTCAGATGGAAGAGAATCCTTTCCCTGATCGGAAGGCTCCTTTCGTCATCATTCCCTACATGCCCATTGACGGATCTGCTTTTGGTGAAGCTGATGCTTCGATCTTGCAAGACAACCAGAGGATCCTTGGTGCTGTAACTCGTGGTATGATCGACCTTCTGGGTCGTTCGTCCAATGCACAGACTGGATATGCCAAGGGTTTCTTGGATCCAGTGAACCGTCAGCGTCTGGTGAAAGGTGAGGATTTTGAATTCAATCCGAACTCTGATCCGGCTCAGGCCATTCGTCAGATGGTTTATCCTGAGATTCCTCAGTCTGCTTTGGTCATTGCTCAGAGTCAGAACCAAGAAGCTGAATCACTCTCTGGTGTGAAAGCTTTTTCTTCTGGTATTACTGGGGATGCTTTTGGCAAAGTAGCTCGAAACACTGGTGCTGTGCTTGATGCTGCTGGTCAGCGTGAGATGAGTATCCTTCGCCGTTTGGCTGAAGGTATGCGTCAAATTGGCAACAAGATGATTTCAATGAACGCTAAATTCTTGGAAAAGAAAGAGGTTGTTCGGGTCACAAATGAAACCTTTGTTGAGGTCTACCGTGATGAATTGAACGGAAACTTTGACCTGATCTGTGACATCGCTTCTGCTCAGATGGATCAGATGAAGTCTCAAGATCTGGGTATGCTGATGCAGACCATTGGTCCTGACATGGATCCGGGTTTGCGTGGAATCATCATGGCTGACATCATGGAACTGAAGCGTATGCCTGATCTGGCAAAACGTGTCCGTGAGTATCAGCCTCAGCCTGATCCGATGCAGCAAGCTCTGGCCAAAGCTCAATTGGATCTGGTCCTGAGCCAGATTGAACTCAACAAAGCCAAGGCTTTGACAGCAAATGCTGATGCTGAGAACACTGCTCTGCAAACTGAACAAGACGTTCAGGGTATTGATCATCAGCGTGCAATTGAGTTGATGGGTGCTCAAGCCAAAGGCAACAGAACCAGAGATGTAACCATGGGTCTTATCAAAGGCGAAGCTGCTCCTCAGAACATTGAGGCTGCTGTGGGTTATAATAGCCTGATCGAGAAAAAGGACGAGGCAAAGTCTAAGATGCCTCCGGTTCTGCCTGCTTATACACCCCCTGCTGGACAAGTTCCGATGGCTCCCCTCCAGAGTGCCCCGCAACAAGTTCAACCAACACAGGGACTTGCCATGCCGATGTAATGTCGGATAGAGACGAACCACTGAACCCTTCAACCAACTGGAGTTGGCAATGAACCTCTACGACCAGAACTCCCCCGAAACCGGGGAAGATGACCAACCGCGTGCGATGACTCTGGAAGAGTTCCAAGAGTATCGACTCTCCGTTGAACACGTCATCGGACAGGCTGAAATGGCAGAACGTCTGTCAAAGAACGCCGACTTCAAAGCCCTCATCATGGAAGACTACTTCACTCGTGAGCCAGCTCGTCTGGGTCAACTGATGGCTTCTGGCCGTCTGAACGAGAAGCAGTTCCAAGACTGTGTGCAAGACCTTCGTGGTGTTGCTGGTCTTCGTGTCTTCCTGAGCAGCTTCATTCAGAAAGGTGCCATTGCTCGTGATGAGCTGGCCGGTCTGGAAGAAGCTCGGAAAGAGATGGAAGCATCTATGGAAGGAGAAAATGAATGACTACCAAAGTCACTGTTGACGCACATGCTGGATGGCCTGTGCAAGTTGTAGCTGAAGATCGTGGCCTTGATGGCACGCTCAGTTACATGACATTTCCTGTGATTCAACCAAATGAAGTTCGTGATTTTTTCACATACGATAGTCGTCGGTTGATCATCACGGAACTCAAGAAAACCTGATACAAGAACCCTCCGAAGGAACATACACCATGGCAGACAATGACCAGAAGCCTCTCGATCTGGACACTCTTTCCGACGAAGATTTCCTCAAACTGGATCCGTCCCAGCTTCAGGCATATGTTCCTCCGGAGGGTGAATCCAATGATACCAATGCTGATGCCAACAAACCTGATGCTGCTGCTGACCTTTCTGGTTCAGAAGATGACGGTCAGGGAGACGGCTCCGAACAACCCGGTGTCGAACCCGCCAAAGCGGCTGAACCGGAAGTTCAACCCTTCACTCCTGCCCCCAACAAAGGGGATACACCGGCTCAACCGGCTGCTGCCAAACCCGCAGAGAAGCCTGCTGCTGGGGCAGAAGCCAAACCGGAAGCAGAGAAGCCGGGAGACAAGAAAGCCGAAGACACCGTAGCCGTTCAAAAGGCTGCGATGGACTTCTACACGAAGGTCTCTGCCTCGTTCAAAGCTGATGGCAAAGACCTTCAGATTCGTTCCCCTGAAGATGCAGTTCGTCTGATGCAGATGGGTGTGAACTACTCCCGTCGTATGCAGGAGATGAAACCCCTGCGTGCTCAGAACGAGATGTTGAAGGCAGTTGGTCTGGATGATCCGGCCAAGTTGAACCACATGATCGAGGTCATGCAGGGGAAACCTGACGCCATTCAGAAACTTCTGAAGGACAAGAAGATCGACCCCATCGACATTGATACGTCGAAGGAAGTTGCCTACCAACCGGCCAACCATGCGATTGATCCCAAAACTCTGGCTTTCAGAGAAGCAATCGAATCAACTCTGGCTGCTGAAGGTGGCAAAGAGCTGATTGCAGACATCAACTCAAGTTGGGATGACCAATCAAAGGAAGCTTTGAGGGATCAACCTGCTATTTTCCAGAATCTACTTGATCAGAAGAAATCTGGAGTGTATGTGAGAATCAAGAAGGAACTTGACTACCAGCGGACAATGGGTTTCCTGACCGATGTTCCCTTCGTCCAAGCCTACCATCAGGTGGGTGACGCGATGCAAAAAGCTGGTGTGTTTGGTCCCAACTTGACGCCGAAACCGAAGCAGACTCAAGTCCAATCGAATGGTGGCATGGCTCCCATCGACACTGGCACCCGGAAGGCAGCTCAAGTAGCGCCCGCTCCAAACCTCTCTTCGACGCAGCAACCCCGAGCTGTTCCGTCCAAAGATGGCAGCCAACCCAGTCAACCGGACTATTGGGCGATGAGTGATGAGGACTTCCTCAAACTCAAACCCCCAGCCTGAGTCCAGAGAAGTTTGAAAAGGATGATCCGAAATGGCTCAACTGTATAATGCCCCAAATGTGAACGGTGGTGGGACTCCTTCCAGCATCGGTCCTCAGTTCAACACCTACTACTGGGACCGCAAGTCCCTGATCGACGCTGCTTGGGAGATGTTCTTCTCTCCTCTGGCTGACGTTCGTTCGATGCCTGCCAACATGGGCAAAGAGCTGAAGGTGTTCTACTACGTCCCGCTGCTGGACGAACGCAACATCAACGACCAAGGTATCGACGCTGCCGGTGTCGCCATCTCCAACGCTGACTACATGGTCACGCTGAAGGGCAGCTACAGCTATGTGGTCGAAGCTGGTGCGACTGCTCTGGCCGCTGCTGTCAACGCAATCCAAGGTTCGGCTGCCACCAAGACTGGCTCGTCAACTCCGTGGACTGTGACGATCAACGACACGACTCTGGTCGCTGGCACCAAGGCTGAAGCTGATGCAGTGAAAGCTGCTCTGGCAACTGCCACCAAACGTGCTGACGAAGTGTTGGTGAAGATCGAACAACGCTCGGGCAACCTCTATGGTTCGAGCAAGGACATCGGCACGATCTCCAGCCGTATGCCGGAACTGTCTGAAACTGGTGGGCGTGTGAACCGTGTCGGCTTCACTCGTATCGAACGCTCGGGTGTGATCTCGGAATACGGTTTCTTCACCGAATTCTCGGAAGACTCGATGACTTTCGATACCGACTCTGACCTGTATGGTCACATGTCGCGTGAGATGCTGATCGGTGCCAACCAGATCACTGAAGACCTGCTTCAGATCGACCTCCTGTCGGCTGCTGGCACGATTGTCTTTGGTGGGACGGCGACATCGGTGGGCACGATCACCGGCCATGGTGTTGACCCCTCGGTCATCAACTATGCCGATCTGAAGAAGCTGGCCATCACTCTCGATGACAACCGGACTCCGAAGAACACGAAGGTCATCAAGGGTTCGACCATGGTCGATACCAAGACGATCAACGCTTCCCGGATCCTCTACATCGGGTCTGAACTGCAAACGACCTTCGAGAACATGACTCAGACCATCGGTGCTCTGACTGTCGCGGCCTTTGTGCCCGTCCGTCAGTATGCTGATGCGACGACCATCATGAACGGCGAGATCGGTTCAGTCGGTGACTTCCGGATCATCGTGGTTCCGAACATGCTCCACTGGGCAGGTGCTGGTGCCACTGCGACCTCTGCGAACCTTGGCTACCGTGAAACTGCTGGGAAATACGACGTGTTCCCGCTGCTCGTGGTTGGCTCGGAATCGTTCGCCACTGTCGGCCTGCAATCGTCTGGCAAGACGGGTTCGAAGCAGAAGTTCAAGATCATCGTCAAGAAGCCCGGCGAAGAGATGGCGACTGTGCAAGACCCCTACGGCAAGATCGGCTTCAGCTCGATCAGCTTCTGGTATGGCTTTATCGCCCTGCGTCCGGAGCGTCTGGCACTTGGCTACTCGGTCGCTCCTGAGTGATCTGGAACAAGTGAATTGGGTGGAGTTGGGGGGAGCCGAAAGGTTCCCCCCAATTTTTTGAGAGGATACTCTCACACAACAACAACAGGAAAAGCACCTCATGGATATGATCAACACAGCCAAGATGACGGCTCAAGAAGTCATCAAAGCAGTCCAAGAATCCACTTCTATCGAAGCCCTGCGTAAGCTGGCCAAGGACATGGAAGTTCCCTATTCGGGGAACACGGGTCTGGAAACTCTCCGGAACAAGATCGTTGCTCGTCTGAGCCAGTTCGTCAGTGCAAGCCCTGACAATCAGAATCAGTTCGATGAACCCGATCTGAGTGCAGATCTTGAAGAGGATTTTGAACCCATTCAGGTGAACAAGCCTGTGAAGGTTTTGAAGCCCAAGGTCGATCTGCTCTCCATGGATCCGACAACCATCGAAGATGTGAGCCTTCGCCGTCAGGTGATCCGTGCTCAGGCTCTTCGTCTGGTTCGGGTCAAGATCCAGAACTTGGATCCGAATGACGCTGTTCTGAGCGGTGCGATTTTGTCGCTCCAGAACAAATACACTGGCAAGGTTGCCAAATACATCCCGTATGGTGAGGAGTCCGAGAATGGCTACCACATCCCGTGGATGATCTATGAGCATCTGAAACAGTGGAAGTTCCCTCTCCGGAAGGAACAGAAGGGTGGTCGGTTTGGGGTGAAGACCTACAAGACCGTCATGGTCAACAAGTTCAGTGTGGAGATTTTGCCTCCGCTGACTCTGGATGAGCTGCAAACTCTGGCTAATCACCAGAGAGCCTCTCAATCTCTCGACACCAACCACTGATCTCTGCTAAAGGGGTCGGAGTAGACAGCAAAAGGGAAACGTCAGATGGTCACTTACACAGACGCACAGATGGTTGATGACCTCGCTCAGCAACTGTTTGTCTCCCTTACAGCCGATGCTCCGACTCCACCTACCATCAACTTTTCAGATCCGAGGTATAGTTTTACTCCGGATCCAACCTCAGACCTCTACAAGGATGCCAAAGAGATTTCCCTTACAGATTTGACTCAAGTCGATCTGGCTGGGGAAGGTGTATTTGATAAACTCATGGCTTCTGTGGATCTACACATTCAGCGTGAGTTCAGAGGAAATCGAATTACTGGAGATCAGTACGCCAAAGTCTACACTGAAGCGATGACTGGTGTTCTTGGTTCATCTGTTCAATTTCTATTGGCCAAAGACCAAGCTCGCTGGACTGCGATCACTGCTCAGATGCAGGCTCGTATCGCTGAGATCCAAGCCACCAAAGCCCTGATCGAACTTGAAGAAGCCAAGTTCATGGCTCAAAAGCTTTTGTTTGATATGCAGAACTCAGGTGCACAATACGCCCTAACAAAGATGCAAATTGCAGGAGAAAACCAAAAGCACTTCTTGATTAAAGCTCAGACAGATACTGAGGTTTATCAAGTTGAACATCTGTTGCCTGCTGAAACTGCAATCAAAACTTTTATCAATCAGGAACTTCAACCAATTGAGAAGCAGACTGCTGCTTATCAAATTAATGTGGCATTGCCAGTTAAAACTGACATTGAAATTTTCCAACGAGATTCCTTGCTGCCTACTCAATTGGGACAAGAACAACATAAGTTGAATCAGCTTATGCCTGCTCAAACCTCCTATGTGAAAGAGCAAGTAGAGTCTCAACGTGCCCAGACATTGAATACTCGAACAGACAGTCTGACACCTATTTCTGGTATTTTGGGGAAACAAAGAGAAAATCTTGAAAACCAGATTGCTCTTTTGATTGAGCAGAAAGAGGCTGAGCGTTCAAAGACTCTCAATACTCGAACTGATGGGACAACTATTGTTGGTTCTGTGGGCAAGCAAAAAGACCTCTATACCCAACAGATTGACAGCTTCATCAAGGACGCCAAATTCAAGACGGCTAAGATGTATCTGGACGGTTGGATTACTCAGAAAACTCTGGATGAGGCTTTGACTGCTCCCTCTGAGCTGACCAACATTGAGATCAATGAAGTGCTTGTGGCTAACAGAACAGCCAATGGTCTCTGATTGAGGAGATTAAAATGGGACTGTTCAGCCCAAAGAAAGTTATCAAGGTGGCATCAACGGTTTATAATATGGCCGGTGATGTAACCAATCGTACAAATTTTCTAAAGAATACCCTGTATGGTGCGTCCATTAACCCAAACCAACCTTACCTTGGTGAGTCGATTGTACAGGCATATCTAAGTGGACCAGGGATCAATCAGAGATCTTTGTTCAACTATGCCGTGAGAACAGACTATCCTGGACTACCTACCTACTCGATCCGCAAAGCGATTGTGGTCGATGCTGAAGTAGTGCGTCCATATATCACCATTCCGGGCACACCTGCTGGACTAGAACTAACGATTCAGACAGCAACTCTAAGTGATGGGGACTATGAAGTCTTTGCCCAAGACTACATGAACACCAATTTTCCAGACGAAGCTGACACAGACTGGGTGGCTGAATACAACGTCAATGACCACACGATTACAATCCAAAGAGTAGGTGGAGCCACAGTTACTTTTGGTGCTGGAATCTATGCTGCCAATGGTCGATTCGTCGTGGCTGAGTATTACCTGAACCTCCCAGAAGAAATTCAGCCATTAGTTACCGGAACCTTGGTAACAGGTGTGACTAGTGGTTTGCCATCAAATACTGGTTTTACTTTGACATCAACGACCAACACAGGGATTGTTAATTATAGCCAGAATCAGACTCGGGTTATCACTAAAGTGTATTCTAATGGGACTCCGACATCTGTTGTAACAGACCACCCTCATATTAACACAGCCTTCAACACGATCCTTACGGTTCATGAGAAAGATGTTTACAATGGTGGGGACGGTATCAGTCAGCAGACATCTTCAACTGTGACCTTCAACAGACTCTGGGAACGTCGTCAGGTCTATACCTCTTCATCGTCTACGACGGTGGTCAATAACATTGGAGGAGGTCACACTGAGACTGTCACGACTGATATTTCTGGGGATTTTCTGAGACCAGTATATGATTATCAAATTGATACCCAAGTAACTAAGCAAAATGATGCTATCGGTGGAAATAAGATCTTCATCTACAAAGTGGGAACAGGAAATCTTATTCTGGATGCTTTGAATGTTGCAGTCGGGACAGCAGTTACTGCTGAGTTTTTCCCTTTTATTCCTTTGCGACTGAACAATCGGTCTATAACAGAACCAGATTATGCTTCCATTTATGGGGTTAGTAAGAGGCTTTACAAGAGAGCGACTAAAAATCAAAAGCTTAATACTCTTATCAAAGAAGTTGAATCTAATGTGGATCTGGATCAGATTGACTATGCTTATGTACAATGGGCCATCACTCTGAACACCAAAGATAATGAAGCAAGAAAGTATCTCTACGAGTTTTGGAAAGGACTGATTCCTCTTCATGGTTTGGGAACAGGATACATGGATGCTTTTTATGGTTCAACTGGGACATACAGTGATGCCATTGCAAATCTTCAGGCATGGATTGTAGCTCAATCCAATTCAGCAAACCCGTTGTATGGGACACTGAAACCGGTGGTGCCTTCATTTGCTCAACCTCATATTACAACTCTTCAGTTCAAAACTGATGACCCGTCTCTTCAGGATTTTGACAATCGAGTAAACTTTACCTACATCGACGAGAACACTTTCAGTGGTCTGGGAAAAGTAGGTGCTAAAAAGGATGATTTCTGGTTAACCAAGGAAACCCCATTTACTTGGAACACTTATACCACCAGACACACATCCAGTGGTTCCTATACAGTGACCACAGTAAACACGCTTCCTGTGATGAACATCTACTGGCAGTTCTCAGCAACTCAATACCGAATTGTCCGGGTGTTTGGGGGGATCTTCCAGAATTTCATTTATGGTGGGAAAGCTGTGACCATCACCTCTGATGAGGCGTTGGATGATACTGGAGATTCAGGTTTCCTGATTCCCCTACACATGCCAAGTCTCAAAGCTGCTGGATTGGTAAGTTCTACTCAACTGGCTACAGCCAATACCTACATCGTCTTCAACTCCTATCAGGTGTTTAAGAGATACTGGTATCAATCTTTCCTTGGAATGCTATTCATTATCATTGCAGTGGTTGTAGCTGCTGCTTTGATTGCCCCTTCCGCTATAGGAGGCATCTCAGGTATCTTTGGAACCAACGCTGCTCTGGGAGCGTCTCTGGGCTTTTCAGGGACATCAGCTATTGTGGCTGGTGCTGTAGCGAATGCTCTGGCTGCCGTTATGATTTCAACAGCTTTGTCTGCTGGATCCACTGCCCTCTTTGGAGCTAAGTGGGGTGCCATCATTGGTTCCATTTTGAGTTTTGCTCTGACTTTTGGCATGGCTGGTGGATTCAACAACTTGGCTACCTTGTTTCAACCTTCGAATCTGCTGTCTCTCAGCTCTGCTTTGGCCAATGGATATCAGGGTTTTGTGCAAGGAAACATTGC
>ERZ650310.106-NODE-106-length-24328-cov-8.359247_pt1 | contig 24328 bp, 31 predicted proteins | sample MGYA00376246_ERZ650310 | MGnify/ENA primary metagenome ERZ650310 (study PRJEB26733, sample SAMN07839286) | wastewater metagenome | biome: small river; feature: stream; material: water | place: USA: North Carolina | collected 2016-03-01 ...
AGGAGACCGGCAATGGCTGACAAATCCAACATCGAATGGACCGACGCCACTTGGAACCCGATCACCGGCTGCACGCTGGTGGATGACGGATGCCGCCACTGCTATGCCGCGCATCTGATTACCAGCTGGCCCGCCATCGGCAACCACCCCAGCCGCGTAGGCCTTGCCCGCAAGAATGCAGCGGGCGAAAGCAAGTTCACCGGCGAGGTGCGATTCAACGCCGAATGGCTGACCCAGCCCCTGCACTGGAAAAAACCGCGCCGGATTTTTGTCTGTGCCCATGGCGATCTGTTTCACCCCTCTGTGCCAGATGACTGGATCGATCAGGTGTTCGCCGTCATGGCACTGGCCCCGCAACACACGTTTCAGGTGCTGACCAAACGGCCAGAACGGGCGCGGGAATACCTAACAAAACTTTTTGTCGAGGTGGATGAATGGGACCGGATCGAACAAGCCGCACTTTGCCTTGGAGCGACGGTCGATCAAGCGGTCGAGGCCGGAAATCTTTTCGACAAGCCCCTTCCCAACGTCTGGCTTGGCACCTCGATCAGCGATCAGGCCAGCGCTGATCTGCGCATCCCGCAGTTACTCGCCACCCCCGCCGCCGTGCGGTTCGTCAGCACCGAACCGTTGCTGGGCCCAGTGGATTTGACATTAGACGGACTTGTTTGCTTGCCCTGCCCAAATGCTGATGGCGCTATCATCGACTGGACAACAGGCCAAACTGAGTGCTGTTCTCACTGCGATTACACTGGTGTTGGTAGCGAGTGGGGTATCGACTGGGTAATCGTCGGCGGAGAATCCGGCCCCCACGCCCGCCCGATGCACCCAGACTGGGCGCGCAGCCTGCGCGATCAATGCGTCACTGCAGGTGTGCCGTTTCTGTTCAAGCAGTGGGGGGAGTGGATTAGCACATATGATCGTAACCGGGATGACCCAGACTGGCGTAATATTCCCAAACCCGGAGATTGGGATAAAAAGCGCTGGCTCAATCTCGCTGGTGGGCAAGGCTTCCATGGTGACAATCTGAACATGATGCGGCGCATCGGCAAACGCGCTGCAGGCCGCATGCTGGACGGTCAGGAATGGTCACAATTCCCGCAGGCCAGCCATGGCTGACCCCACCCCACAAACCCGCTGCACCACAGCCAAAATCGCCACAGCCTTGGGTGCTGCAAAATCGGCCGGGCTGGACGTGGTGCGGTTCACCGTGGCCCGTGACGGCGCGGTGACGGTGGAAACCCGCAGCGCTACCGCCGCCGAATCCGTTGCCACGCCGTCCGACAACGTGCAACCAATGCGCCCCAAGCAATGGGCTAAAAGGTGACAGAGGTGCGGGTGAATTTTCCGGGGCTGCTGATCGAGGCGCACCGCAACGGCACGCCGCGCATCCGCGTGCGGGTCGAAGGCGATGCCACCCGCCGCATCCATATCCCGGTTGCGCCCGATCACCCCGATTTTGCCCACCACTACCACGCCGCCCGCGCCGGTGAACTTTGGTCGCCCACCACCCCCCGCATCGCCGAACAGTCGCTGGATTGGCTGGTGCGCCGCTATCTGGATTTTCTGGGCAAGATGGTCGAGGCCGGGCAGATGTCGCCCGCCACCCTGAAACAGCGCCGGTCGGTGCTGACCCGCCTCTGTGACTATGTCGGGCAGGATGGTGACCGCTACGGCGACTGCGACATGGATGCGCCGCCCGCTGCCTTTGTCGAGATCCGCGATACATGGGCAAGCCATCCCGGCGCTGCCGATAACCTCATCAAATCCGTGCGGGCGATCTACACCTGGGCGATGGAACGCGGCCTGATCAAACACAACCCAGCCGCAGGCATCGGCACAATCAACCGCAACCCGCAGGGCGGGGCCACGCCGTGGACAGCTGCGGATCTGAAACAGTTTCGCACCCACCACAAACCCGGCACCACGGCGCACCTGTGGCTGACCCTGCAGGCCTTCACCGCCTGCCGCATCGGCGATGCGCTTTGGCTTGGCCGCGAACAAGAGGTGACAATCGCCGGTGACCTTTGGCTGAAATGGCAACCGCGCAAGAAAGGATCGGCCCCAGTCGCCATCCCGATGCTGCCGCCGCTGCTGAAAGCCACCCGCGCCGCCAAGATTGTCGGGGCCACCTATCTGCTGTCTGAAACCGGCAAACCCTTCACCTCGGTCGAGGCGCTGCGCGTCCGCGTGCAACGCTGGGTCACCGCCGCAGGACTGCCCGGAAAATCCTCGCACGGCATCCGCAAAGCCGTCGCCGAAATGATGGCCGAATCGGGATGCAGCCAACATCAGATCATGGCCGTGCTGGCCCACACCCAAGCCAAAACATCCGAAGTCTACACCAAAGGCGCAGCCCGCCAAATCCTTGCATCCGATGGCATCAAGGCACTGGCCGGGCTGGATTGGTAAAAGAACTGTCCCGCACGTTCCACCTGCGGGACACTTAAACCAGTAAAACAACGCAAATTGCGCCTGTGTGGGAGTGCAAGATCGCCCACCAATTTCCTAAAAAATCCAATGTTTTCAATGGCAAAAAGTCCCGCAAGGGGTATTTGTCGCCCCTTGCGGATCAATGGGTTAACCGGCACCTGTCCCGCAGAATAGGCCGCAAGGGCGTCAAAAGAATGGGGTGATCAGAACGAAGCCGTCACCGCCCCGGCCACCAGCACCACCAGTCGTGCCAGCCCCGCCGCCACCGCCGCCAGATCCACGCCCGCCCTGCCCGCCTGCGCCGCCCGCTCCGGCGTTGAACGATCCGCCGCCTGACCCGCCAAAAAACACCAGCGGTTTCCACAGTTCATGACCGGCCCAGCCATTGCCACCGGCTGCAAGCCCCCCGGCCAGCGTTTGGAACACACCCGCACCGGTCTGCGCACCGCCCGCGAAATCGGTTGTGGTGCAGCCAGCACCACCTGCACCACCACCAACGAACACACTTGCCGTAGACCCCCAGATACCCGCGCCGCCCACCGCACCCGCCACGGCCCCGCCTGCAGCACCAACAACGCCCGCGTTGGTGTTAAGCATGCCGAACCCGCCGAACGCGCCGCCGCCACCACTACCCCCTGCAGCCCCGGCAGCGCCAACAGCAGCACCTGTGCCAGACCCGCCCGCAGCACCACCGCCCACGGTAAACAGCGTTGTGGCGTTGATTGCCTCGGGGAAAAGGGCAACGCGCGTTGTGCTGCCCGCGCTTGCAGCTGCGCCGCCAGAACCCACGCCGATGTAAAGAACGCCTGACAGGAATTCGACGGGCACAAGGATTCGGCCAAGGCCACCAGACCCACCACCGCCACCGCCGCCCCCTGCAGATCCGGCCGCACGGGTAAATCCATTGCCGCCACCGCCACCGCCACCAACACCGATGACAAGCAACGCCGTCGCCCCCGGTGGAATGATGTATTGCTGGAATTGCGACGACAACCCCGCAGGGTCAAAGCGCTTGGTCCTGCGATCCTCGCTCGACAGGTGGAACATCAGTAATCCCCACCGAATGCAGACACCACATAGCCACCCGCCACAGCCGTTCCCAGCGTGACCATGATCCGGTAGCCAGGCGGAACAGGCAAGTTCAACACCAATTCTGCGCCAGATTGTGCCGCAACCTCCGACAGTGTCGTTGCAGGCAGCGTCTGCTCGGCGATCAGAGCGTTATTCGCTGCGGTGGCGTTGGTGCTGCCGTTGTTCATGAACACCCGCAACACCGATGCGACGTTGGTGCCACGCGGGCGGATCACCAGCTTTTGCACATAGCTGCCATTGGTCGCATCAGCTGTGAAAACAGTGTCAACCGTGCCAGTGCCGTCCTTGGCAATATTGGCAGCGGTGATACCGTTTACCCATTCAACATGGGCAACTTTCGAAAAGATCGGGGCATTGTTTCCGGGCATATCAGCGCATCCTTAAAATGAGGGTAGATTGTAAGCCATGGCCAGCGTGAGGCCGAGCGGGGCGGCTGCACCAGTTGCCCCAGTCGGGCCGGTTGGCCCAGCAACGCCCTGTGGCCCAGCCGGGCCAGTTGATCCCGCAGGTCCGGTCGGGCCTGTTGCACCAGTTGGGCCAGTTGGCCCAGCAACTCCTTGCGGCCCTGCCGGGCCAGTGGCCCCGGCTGGACCGGGCACGGTCGAATCTGCCCCAGCAGGCCCGGCAATGCCCTGCGGCCCCACGGGTCCGGTTGGGCCTGTTGGACCAGCCGGGCCAGTTGGCCCCGCAACACCCTGTGGCCCCGCAGGTCCAGTTGCCCCGGCTGGACCGGGCACGGTGGAATCTGCCCCGGCAATGCCCTGCGGCCCAGCCGGGCCAGTTGATCCTACGGGTCCAGCTGGACCAGTTGGACCAGCCGGGCCAGCAGGCCCCGCAACTCCTTGCGGCCCTGCCGGGCCAGTGGCCCCGGCTGGACCGGGCACGGTGGAATCTGCCCCGGCAATGCCCTGCGGCCCCGCAGGTCCGGTCAGACCCGCTGGCCCCGCAGGTCCGGTTGGCCCCGCAATCCCCTGCGGACCTGCCGGGCCAGTGGCCCCGGCTGGACCGGGCACAGTCGAATCTGCCCCAGCAGACCCGGCAGTGCCGGGCGCGCCCCGTGGCCCGATCGGCGGAAACTGCACCACCACAGGCGGGCCGATATCCTGCACAACCTCGACCACCAGCGGGCTGTTGATCACCTCGATTTTGATCATGATCTACTCCGCCAGAATGTTCAGAAACAACCGGTTGCTAGCAATCGGGTCACCGCCGACAGGATGCAGGGCGAACTGAAACCCCATCACCCGGCCATCGGGGTAATCCTCATGCCACGGTGCAGCGAGGGTGATTTCCCGTGTGGCGGCATTGCTGATCGCAACCGTGATGCGCCCCGCCAGCTGCGGGTGCGGATCATAGATTTCCGCGACAAACCCGGTCAGCGTTGCCGCCCCCACCGCCTCGGCTGGCAAAGAAAACGTCACAGCGAACGCACTGCCGCGATTGATGTTGAACGTGTTGTTGCTCACAGCAGTACCCCTTGGGCCTCGGTTTCGGAAACAAAGCGTGTGCGCGCGCCATAGGCGGCCTCAACACGGCGACAGGCGATATCAAAATAATCAGGATCTCGCTCGATCCCGATGCCAGCGCGGCCCAGCTTGGCGCAGGCCACCAGCGTGGTGCCCGACCCCATGAAAGGGTCAAGGATGGTGCGGGCATTTGGAAGGAAGCCAAGGCACCAGACCATCAGCGGCAGTGGTTTTTGCGTGGGGTGATTGACACGATCAGAGATCCCAGGACCAACAGGACCAAGCCAAGTTTTGATATTCATATCCATATTGGTCCACGCCAGTTCTGCGTCCGCAAACGACGGTGCCGCATTAGTTTTCCGCCAGACAAGCCATCCCCGAGATGGCGGCAGGCCGATGTAATTTCCACCCCAGACAATGGCTGGGCAGTCACGCAAAAAAATCTCAGGGGGGGGGGCGGCTTTATCCCAATCACCCATTTTGATGCACATACCTGCGAAATGCCCAGAGCCAACCATTTTTGACCCAATCCCATAGGGCGGGTCTGTCACAACCGCATCAATAGGACCGATTCCCGGCAGCACTTCCATGCTGTCGCCCAAGATCAGGCGGCAATCGCCAATCTGTTCCTCACGCTGAATCACTTCACTACCCCCAGCACCGCATCCATGATCGCGCCGACATGGCTGGCCGGGGCGGTGATCTGGCTTCCGTTGTGCCAGCCCGGTTCACGGGCCAGCGATTTGCCAAGATCGGCTGCAGGCACGCCGTGCTGCAGGGCGATGGAAATCACCACGCAGGCATCGGCCAGACTGGTTTGCAGCGCCCCGCCGCTGGGCGTGTTGGCGAACACCTCACGCGGGCTGGCCGTGGCCGGGTCTAACCCCACCGAAACGATGATGGGGTGGCCCTGCCATTCGGCCTCGACCGTCACCGATGGGCGATGGGTGGGCAGCACTGCGCGCGGCATGTCAGGCCCGCTTGGCCCGGATCGACCACAGCGCTGCGGCCAGCGTCACCATGGCGCCAGAAATGGCCGTTGCGGTTGATGCGTCTAGCCAGCCTTTGGCCACAGCGTAGCCGCCAAGCGCGGCCATGATTGTGCGGGTGATCCCGCCCACTTCTGCAGGGGTCATTTCAATATCCTCTCTGTGTTTGGGTTTGTCGGGCCGGTCAGGCCCAGTTGGCAACGCGGGCGCGGTGCTGCGCGTCAGTCAGGCGCAATTCCGGCCGCATGAATTCTTCGGCACGGGTGATCCAGCCGCCCTTGCCGCCATCCTTGCGCCGGGCATATTTGCGGCTGGCCGGGCGACTGTCGGCCAGCCGGTAATAGTAATCCCGCCGCATCACCGCATAGGCATCGGCCAGATCACCGGGCGCATGGTCAAATGCCGCCTGCGCCGCATAGATCACCTGCGGCCCGATCTGCCCATCCACAGCGCAGGGAAACCCGCGCGCCGTCAGCAACCGCTGCAGCAGCTTGATCGCATTGGCCCCGGCGTTCACATACATATCGAACACCGTCGCCTGCAGCGCCTCGGGCAGCCGGTCGATCTTCGGCCCGTGGAAATAGTGATCGAGGTAGATTTCAATCGCCCGCGCCTTTGGCAGGGCACGGACATCGGCGGCGGTCACCCGCCCATCGCCGGTCAGATCGATGCCCAGCGTTTTCATGGTGCCGATGGTCACGCCCCAATTCGTGGCCCCGCCGGGGTCGGATGGGTCATTCACATAGCCGCCTTCGCGGCCCACGATTTCCTCGGCCAGTTGCTGCGGCGTCTTCATTTCTCGGCCCTCTTTGTCAGAATGCCTTCCAGAATCGCCGCGCTGCCCTTTGGCCCAAGCCACGCCAGCACCGCTGCCGCCCCGGTCGCGGCCTCATGCGACCAGCCCAATCGGCTTGCGATTGCCTCGGCCAGAACTGCCATGGCAACGACGATGGGGAATTCCAGCCACAATTCGCGCCCAAAGAACCGCCGCCGCTTGGCCTTGACCTCGGTGCCGTGGAACACCAACCGCCCCATCAGCGCCGCTGCAACCGTGGTCACAGCGCCGCCAAAAACCGTATCCATCCAGTGGATCAAACCGCCCATATCATCCGCCATGACTGTTATTCTGCCCCTCTTTCGCATTTCAATTTGGCGGTCATGACAGTTCCACCAACTTCTTTTCCAAGGCTAGCAGCCGTTCCTGTGATTGCTGCAATGCCCGTAAAATCACGGGCACCAACTTGGTATAATCTACAGCCCATGGAATTCGATCCTCTGCTGATTTTTCTTCCCACTCAATTTCAGAATCGCCCTCAAGAACAATTCCGGGAAGAACCTGATGCGCTTCTTGTGCAAATACACCGAAAGCACGGCCACCATTGATCCAGGCATGATCATAAACGCGCAGGCTGTCGATCAAGGCGGATGCGTCAAAATCACACGGATCGCATTTCAAGCGCGCATCAGAGGTTGTTGCATAGACAGTTGTCGTATCTGTGGTGGAAATAGACCCAACAAGCCCCGCAGTGCGATAAAAGGCCTGCATGGTCTTTGTGCCGGACCCAGTCTGCGATGAACGCTCAAACCCTATTGAGGCATCAAACGTCTGACCAGCACGCGCACCGCTGGCAGAATACCCCCCACCTGTGGCAAACGACCCGGCTATGGTGAATGCCGCCACCCCCGTTGCCGACAAGCTTTTTGACATGAAATCCAACAAGGATCCGCGATGAAAATTCCCGGCACGCGACTGGAACTCAAGGATCACGCCTGTGAATGCAGCCGAATTGGCATCAGAAATCGCAATCGACGGGGCCGCATGAATTGTCAGAGGCCCGATATTGGCGGCAACCTCTGCATCATCAACCCCAGACATGCTGCCAAAGATGTAGCCCAAAGATCCCGCCACATGCTTGATATTGGACATTCGGATGCCGTGAGTGTTCGAAATTGGGGCAATGCTGCCCAAATCCCCAAACGTGATATTCCTGCCGATAAACCAGAAATAGTCGTAATATCCATCAATCTGCAGCCCATCTATGACGATATCACGACCCCAGCCGCGAATGACCGCACCGACCGCACCAGATAGGCCCGCACCAATAAAATTGGTGCCCGCACCGGGGTATCCAACATTCCCTAGCCAATCGGTGAAGGTGTTATAGCTGGTTGCGTTGACGATCCGCCCGCGCGTCATATAGATATTCTCGGCGCCAGAGAAACACACGACCGCTGTTTTTTCCGGGCTGATACCGGGGTTATCAGCAAAAATATATTGCCGCCATGGATAGTGCCCGCAGTCGATGAAATTGTATCCGTCTACAACAACATCATAGATCGCAAGGTTAGACGCATCCCAATCCCCTGCTGGGGCCGCAATGGCATGGCCAAATATCGCCGTTCCGCACCGCAGCGCTGTGTAGTTGCGGAAAACGATATTCCGCAGATGTTTCTTGGCAGCGCCAGTATCCGCAAAGGTTTCCGAGTTGGCATTTACCCGCATGCCACGGAAACAATCCTCGGCACGGCAATTATCCCATAGGATATTCTGTGCACCCAATTCATCGCCAAAACCGGCCCCGCCAGATCCGCCCCCGAACCCGTCGCGCATCTTCTTTGCGACACAGTCGCGCACAACAGCACCGTTCATCCCGCGCGCGAACCCAAACAGGTTGCTGTTCTGCTCAGAGCTGGGCGCAGGTAGCAGTTCACCGCTCAGCGTCAGGCCCTCGACATAGATATTGGACTGCAGACGCCGGGTCGGCGCGTCAGCGGTTTCCCCCGATGACCAGACATTTGTAAAAAATCCACCCACCGCAGGCCAGGCAGTATACTTGATGACAGCACCGCGACCCAACACGCAAAGATCGGAATCAGTGTAGGTTGCCTCGGATGACCGGTAGGTAAGCCCCTCCATAATCACCGGGATTTTGTGTGCTGCGCCATAAACAAACGCGGACAAGATTGGCGTCCGGTCATCGGTGGCATCATCGCCATGCGCGCCGAACATCCGAGGCGTTACGAACCATGCAGGGGCAAATTTTTTGCCAACCGCATCGGCATACGCACCCGTTGCATTTTCCTGAAATATCACCCCCCCGACGACAAGGACGCTGGTGGGCACCGTAGCCAAGGCCAACTCGGCAGTGGATGTGAATGTCGGCATGCCGTGCGCCGCTACTGTCGGAACCTCAAAGCTATTCAATAGCGCCCGAATCTCCGATTTTTTTGGATTATGCTCGCCAGACGATGGGTCACCCTGCGGCAGGAATGCGCCTGCGGGCGCTCCGGGCAGGCCGTCCCCCGTATAGCGCACCTTGTCACGATAGATTCGGTCAGTTTCAGTAGACATGCGGGTGCCCCATAACGAAAAACCCGGCGCGAGGCCGGGCGGTTGCTGTGATGTGTTTCTTCTTAGATCGTCTGGCTGACCGGCCCGGTCGGCGCTGTCTGTTCAATGCTGGAGGCGTTGATCGTCACCACCCAGAAATACCATGTCCCGGTGCCGGGCGCGTTCTGATAGGTCTGCACCTGCCCCGCGATTCCGGCAACAGTCGCCAGCAATGTGGCCGCCGAGAACGTCGATGTGGTGCCGCGATAGATCCGGGTGCGGTAATAGCCGGTGACGGCATTGGTCCAGGTCAGCGTGACGTTTGGCGCGGCATAGGCCTTCGACAATCCGGTTGCAGCAGCCGGGGCGACCGGGTTTGCCACAGTGGTGGTGCTGACAATCGCGGTGTAGGTATCAACCCCCAGCCATGACGCCCGCACCTGATAGGTCGCGGCATCGGATAAAACCCCGGTATAGGCCTGCAGATCGCCAACCCCGGCAATCATCGGCTGCCAGACCGTATCGCCCAACTTGCGATATTCGGCGCGCAGTTGCAGCGACGGCTGCAACGGGTCATCAACAATCGCAACGATGCGCACGGCATTTTGCCCGGACGTCACCGCGATGACCTCTTGCGTCAGGGTCAGGCCGGTTGGCACGGCATCAACATGCACTGGCCGGTCAAGATCGGCCAGGCGCGGCGGTGGATCGCCTTCATCGGTCGCAGCCACCCAGGCATATGGGTTGGCGATGCTGGCCAATCCGATGATGCAAATCCGGTCAGCCACCGAATAGGCATGCGAGGTCACCTCGAACACCTCATCGATATCATAGCTGGGGCAGTAAACCCGGATCACATGCCGACCGCTGCCGCGCGGAAAGCGCGCCTTCATGCCGACAAGGTTTGTCCGCATCGTGCCCACGAACTCGCGAATCCGCGTGGCCCGGTGCGCGCGCATCAAACGCTGCATCTGCGAATGCGATGGGCACATGTCAACAACCAGCGTGTCAACGCGCTCGGGCTGGGTCAGCTGCGCCACGGCATCGACCAGTTCCGCGCACTCGGTTTCCTGCCAGCGATGATCCGGGCTGGTGAACTTGCCTTTCAGCACGTTGAAATCGCTGAACAGGTCCGACCCGTCCGACAATTCCAGATCAAGAATATCGTCTTCCGTGATAGTGACATCCGGGTCCAGCCATTCGCCGCCCATGATGCCTGCCTTGCCTTCCGGCGTCATGTAGATCTGCGCATCCGCCGTGGCCAGCAGGCGTTCCATCACGTCCTTTGGTGCATCTTCCAGACTGTAATAGCCGCCCACACGATAGCGCTTTTCAGTGCCGCCCGCCTTCAGGGCGACAGCCTGATCACACAGGTCGGTGAACTGCGCAAAACTGTCCTGATCCACTGCGGCAAGGGGAATGCGATAGCCATCGGCATGGGTCATATAATCCAGCACACAAGGCCCGGTCAGATCGGAATAGCCGATGATGCCGGTGCGCGGGTCCAGCACCTTTGACTGCTGCACGATGGCTTGAACCAAAGTGTTTTCGCGGCGGGGGAAGGCCTTGGTCAACAAATTGATATTCGGGGCCACCATCCGCACATAGATTGTGGCCTGCCCAGTCAGCGTGTGGTCAGTCGTCCAGATCGTCGGGAATGCAGCGCGGGCCGGGGCATAATCACCCCCATCGCCCGACAAGATTGCATTGATCGACATGTAAAGCGCAGGCGCACCAGTGATGACATTGCCAGACCCGTCCAGCGTGACCGGCTCCCCATCAATCAGATAGCCGGTAACTGCCGAAACCTCGCCGTGGTGCATAACCAGTATTTGATGCAGCATGCCGCCGCTCGATTCAAACAAGGCGCGGACACCCCCTTGCAGATAGGTGCCATAGCCGCGAATACGGGGTGCAGCTGCCTGCGCGATATTGGCCTGCACATGCTCGGCAGGCACCCCCGGCGCAGTCAGCTTTGCAACGCCCTGCCATAGCACCGCTTTGCCAACCTGCAGCAAGACCGCAGACAACCCCGGCGACAGCCCGAATATCGTAACTGCGCCAGTAAAACCGGCAGCGGCCAAACTGGATGTCAGCAGCGTAAAGATCATGCGCGCACCCAAGCCATTTCGACTGCCCTATATCCAATCCGCCCCAGATCGAGGCCAGTCATACCTGTGGACAGGCGCGGGGTGGCGCCACGCGCATCCGCCCATGCCTCAAATTCACGCAACAGGCGCAGCCCTTGGCCGTCCTCGGCATACCAGCCATGCTCGGCGGCAATGGGCGCAAAGCTGATCACGGTATGCTCGATGGTAGCGGCCAGAAACCCCATCGGGGAAACCCATACCGCTGCATCCGCGCGCACCATCATCGCCATAAGCACGGCGCGCACACGGTCATCGTCCACATTCTGCGGCACACCCGTCGATGCCACCAGCCGCCGCACCAGCCCGATCAGCTGCGGAATGTCGTCAAACTCTGCACGCCGGATCATATCCAGCGCACCTCATAATTCGTGTAGATCGGCGCGCGCTGCAGCCCTTTGTCACCGGGGTGCCGCGCTTGCTGATCGCGGTCAGTCCACAGCCCACGCGGCGGGGCATTGCGCCGCGCCCAAAGCCCTTCGGCCTGCAGCGACACACGCCCCTGCGCCGGGTTATAGGTCATCACTTCCATCGTGCCGACGAACAGCGGCAGCGGCGTGCCCAGCGGTTGCCACGGGCCGACCTCATCAATGCGCACGGTGGCAAACAGCTGCGAATAGACAATGACCTGCCGCCCCGTCACGGCAGATTTGCTGGCCCGCGCCAGACGGATCATGTCCTGCGTGGCGGCAAGCGTGAATGTGACCGGATCGGCGCTCATCCTGTAATCGGTGGACAGGTCGCTGATTTCGATCAGATCGCCCACGCCCTGCCATGTCTGGCCTGCATGATCCAGATCGCCAAAGCCTGCCCACCAGCGCTTTGCGCCGCTGCCGAAATCCATCCAGCACAGCACAGCCTCGGCGATATCGCCGTTGCGCAGCCGCTCATCGGTAATGGCCAGAAGATCCGCCCGCGCCGTCATCAGATTGCCTCGACCATGTTCATCGTCACCTGCACGTTTGGCTCGATTGTGAAGGCAAGGGCGGATTCGTCTTCGGATGCAAAGCGCATCAGGCAGGTGGGCCGATCCAGCACCAGCATGTCGCCCGCAGCTGCCGCAGCGCGCAGCGGCGGCGTGATCGAAACAACATCCTGCGCACCTGACTGCCAGACGGATTTGGCCCAATAGGTGCGCTCACCCAGCCCGAACATCTGGCCGGGCCGCAAACCAAGCGTGTTCGAATTGGTCACCCGCAGTTCGGTTGCGCGCAGGGCCGCCGATGCTGCCAGCGTGGCAGTGACGGATGGCTCACTTTCAAAGCCATAGTGCTCCCATGTCTGCGATCCGGTGCCTTCCCAGATATCACCGTTGCCCAAGGCACCGATGCCATAACCTGTGGCACGCCGCCCCTGCGCGTCCAGCGGCGCATAGCGCTGATACATCGGAAACAGGGTGGTCCCCAACATCCCTTCCATCTGCGCCACGAAGGCCTGCAACGCCAGCGCCGTTGCCTCGTTCGTGGCCCAAAAGCTGGCCGTGGCCTGCCAGTGGCCCCCAAGGCGCGGCTGCACTGACATGGCCCCCGACAAAGCCGATTGCGGCGCATCCGACAGCCCCACCAGTTTGGCAGAATGCGAAATATGGCGCACATTGAACGGAAAGGTCACACGCGCCATCAGCCGTTCCTCTTGCCATGTTCAGACATGATCGCAGGCACTTGCTTCATCGCAGTGCGAATCTGCATCCCGCTTTCATTGCGCGCGATCTTGACGATCACACCGGGGTCCGAGGTCACGCTAAGTTCAATCACCCCGCCGCCGCCCGCAGAGGATGCCATGCCGTAGCCATCAATCTGTCCAGGCTTGGTGATACTGACACGCTCTGCCGGGCTGGCCCGGAACGCGACAATCTGGCTGTCTGTCCCGCCGACGCCACCCACCTGAAATGACCCACCATTTTCAAACCCCAGAAGCCCCCCCAAAACACCGCTCAACAGCCCGCCTCCGGCCTTGCCCATGCTGTCAGTCAAAAATCCGCCAACCGCGTCAACGGCCAGTGTCTTTTGCTTCTGCGCATAGCTTTCCACCATGTGCGACAGGCTTTCGCCAACGGTAGTGGCACCCTTCGCCAGATCAACAAACCACCCCCCCATGCGGCGGAATGTGCCCTCTGACAGATCACCAAGACCGGTGATTTCTGCAGCAATCTGGCCAACTGCCGATCGCATGACGCCAACCGGCTTTGCCGTGCCGTCTTCAATACCGATCGCCAGGCCTTCAGTTACAAATCCACCCAGCTCCATCATCACCCGTGAAGGCGAATGGATATCTGCCTCGGCCCGCGCCCCGCCGATGACCGACCCCATCAGGGCACGCCCAGCGGCATGGGCATCACCCTGACCAGCCGTAACACCGTTCGTCAGGCCCGAAACGACCCCCATCGCCACGCTGCCGCCGCCGCCACCAGATCCGCCATAGGCTCCGTCAGGTGACTGCCATTCGGCCGAGTTTGCTGTCAGCGCATTCGCAATCGCATCTTTTACGGCAACAGCCTTATCAACAATGGACTGCAGAAGGTTCAGAAATGATTCGAACTTCTTGCTGACCCACTCTACAGCCCCACCGACTGCGGCCTTGAAATCATCCCCCCATTTTTGCCATGCTGCATATAGCAGCGCTGCGGCAGCAATGAACAAGCCAACTGGCCCTGTTGCCGCAATCAATGTGCCGATGACACTCGACATAGCACCGATGGCAAGAAGTGCCGGGCCGCCAATTGCAAAGGCTGCAGTGATCCAGCCCACCACATTCTGAATCATCGGGTCCAAATCGCCAAACCAGTGAATCCACTCGCCGATCTTGGTGATAATGTCACCAATGGCCGGGATAATTGTGTCAAGGATCACTGGAATTAGGGTATCTACGAGGATCGGCAGCAACTCATTGGCGATCTTGATTTTCAGACCCTCTACGGCACTGCCAACCTCACCCCATTTGTCACCGAACTTTTCCGACGCATCCAGTGCTTCCTGACTCATGACAATGCCAAGATCATGCGCGCGCTGACCGAGGCTGGCGATCTCTCCTGCCGACCCCGCCAACTGCGCGCCCATCCGCGCGCCGGTCTTGCCAAACAGATCGCTGGCAATTGCGGCCGCATTGGCCGAATCCATCGACTCCGACAGATAGGCGATCAGCCGCTGCATGGCCTGTTCGGTGTTCACCGAACCAGATGCAATATCGGCCTGCGAAATCCCGATAGCCTGAAACGCCGCAATAGCCGATTTCGACCCGGTCGCGGCATCGCCGAGGCGTTTGTTGATCTGCAGAAGACCTTTGTCCAACTCATCCTGCGACAGGTCTGTCACCTGCCCCATCGCAAAGGCAAGTTCCTGATAGTATTCGGCCCCAACCCCGGCAGACCGCGCGCTTTTGGCAATACGATCCCCGGAATCGGCAGCAGTTGCAGCCAGCGCGAAGGCGGCTGTTGCGGCACCCGTGACTGCAGTAGAAATGACACTCAGAGTTTTGCCAAAGCGCATCATACCTTCGCCGAAAACGTGCATGCCCTTGCCCGCTTTGCGGATATTACTATCCAGCTTGGACATGCGGTTTTCAGCGCGCTTTGCGCCTGTCTCAAATGCAACAGTATCCATGCCCAGGATAACGCGCAGCGCGCCAATCACGGATGCTGTTGACATGTCTGAATTAACTCCCCGCCGATGGCAGAATTGAACATCATGATGCTATGCTGCATTTCGCGCCAATCGCGGCGCTTCGGCGGCCCGGCTGGCGCTTTATGCCCCCGGAACGCATCGAAACTTGGATAATCATTCGGCTTGTGAAAGGCGCTGCGCACTGCCCTGCCTGTGTTCCATGACTGCGCGTCCGCAAACAGTTTTTCACGCTCAATCCGCTTGGCGGCACCGGCCATGATGATCCTGATTTCATACAGGGTCAGGTGCCAGAACTGCGACGGGTCTTGACCGGCCTCAACCCAGGATGTCAGCAGCGACGGCCAGTCTAAACTGCCGCCGCCGCCCCGTTTCCCCCATCACCGCCAGCCGGGCCGGATGCTGCGGCCAACCCCTGATCGATGTGCGCCATAGCTGCGCCCATCCCACCAATTTCGCCGATAATGCGGCCAGCATCCTGCAATGTCAGGCCGGGGTGATGTTCAGTCAGACCAGCCCAGATCAACAAGCGCAGATCACTCATGCGCACGCGCCCGCTGACCTGATCTGCCTGCAGCTTTGCCATGAATTCGGTGATTGCCACATCACCGGCTTTGGCTTCCAACTCGCACATTGCATTCGCTGTAAAGTGCAGCTGATAGGTGGCACCATCGGCCACCAGGTCGATGATGCCGCGCTGTTTATTGCCCATGTCCGCGCGCCTTAAACGATGAAGCCGGGCTTGCCGCTGATTTTGATCGTAACCTCGGCAGTCATCCGATCATCAATCGGGGCAACCGGCGTTACGGTCTGCACCAGACCAACAAAATCCCACTTCGTGGCATCCGGGAATTCGATTTCATAGGGCACGGTGGTTTTCAGCTGGATATCGGCCAAAACGGTATCCATGGCACCGATATCAGAAAACTGGATGGTGAATTTGACCTCGCCCGCCTCTTTCAAGCCGGGGATATATTCGCGCCAGCCACCGGGGCTGGCATAATGCGTGGCCTCTTTCATGTCACGCGACAGCGACGGCAGGGACAGATCGATGACTTGCCCTACAGCGCTGTAAACGATCGTGCCCGTGCCTGTGCCACGCTTGATCAGCGTGCCAAATCCGATATCTGCATCCGCCATTTTATGGCTCCTCTGTCCAATGAATCCGAAGGTCGATGGTTTTTCCAAACAGCGGGCGCTCATCGCCAGCCGTGTCGTCTGTCAGATCGCGCCCGCCATCAAAGAACACGCCCTGAAACTTGATCTGGCCCTGCTGAAATCGCCGGGCCTCGATCAGTGCCCGCAGCACCTTTTGCACAATCAATGCTGCGCTGGCGGTTTCAGCCCAAATATCCACCTGCACACGGGTCTGATTGTAGTTTGATCGCCCGCCAAAATGGTATTTTCCGGGGGCGGATACCACCTGCAGGTTGATGTACGGCCGCCCGGTCACCGATGCGGGTAACCGCCCCCAATGGATACGATTGCCAACCAGTGCCGAAAGTTCCGCATCTGCCAGCAGATAGGCTGTCAAGGCAGCTTGCATCACAAACCGGCCTTTGCTTGCTTCTTGCCCAGCCGTGTCATTGCCCGCAAAATCTCCGATTGCAGGGTTTGCTTGATAATCTGCAGCGCCAGATCCTTATTGCCATCCCATGCCGGGCGCAGGAACGGCTGCGCCGGATTGGTTGCCGTGCCAAATTCCTGCAACAGGCCCTGCCCGTCCGACTGATCTGGCCCGATATACATTTCCATCGACCCGCTTGCGGCGCTATTGGCTGCGCGCGCAGCTTCCCGCGCAGCCCCCTTATCCAATCCAGCCCGCAGGGCTGCACCGAAGGCACGCGCGCCTGCATTGCCGCCCTTCGCCTTGCCAGATTGTGCAATGCCGGTCTTCAATCGACCCCGACGCAAAGGCGCTGCATCTGCTGCTGCCGCCAAAATAGGCGCACCAGCTTTCATCAATGTACGCCGCACGACTGTTTTTGCCGTGGCACGCGGCAGTTGCTTCAGTGCTGCTTCCAACTCTCGAAAGCCGGTGGTCTTGACCATGGTTTTCATAGTGCGCCCCCAGAACTATCCGCCACCGCTACAATTTCCACCGTCCGATGCCGCCCGCTGGCCCCATTGGCCAGCCCCTTGATGTTCCAGGCGCGCTGGCCGTCCCAAACCCGGTGCTTTGGGGTCAAGGCCCGTGTCACCTCATTTGATCGCACCACAAATCTTGTGGCGACCGCAGATTGTTCTGCTGCTGCGACCACCCGCTCAACATCGGCAGAATCCCGACGATTGGCCCAAACGCGCGAAACCTCTACCCAGCGCCCAACAATCTCGTTCAAATCGTTGCGGGCGGTTTCATCAAACCGCTGCAGGGTGATCATCTGATCACGGCCGGGCATCAGGCTGCCCCATATTCGCGGGGCCGCGCATAGCGATATTGCTTCATGATCGCCCTGCAGCCAAATGACACGTCGAGAAACTCTTTTTTCTCAACGGCAATTCCGGCCTCGTACCAATCCTTCACCAGCAACATCGCGGCCTGCTTCAATGGGCGCGGCATCGTCATTTCCGAATATCCGGCATCGGCAACAACCTCGACCGCCGCACCATCGGTCACCGTCGCCCAGAACCCATCGGGAAACACCAACTGCGGCTCATCATCCTGCGATTCCAGCCGCACCGCGGTGAAATCCAGATCAGCCCAAACGCCATTGGCCTGCTGCCAGCGCAGGCTGGTGACATCTGTCACCGGACAAACCGGAAACCACCAGCGCAGGCACCCCACGGCGCGCAATTCGAATTTGACAGACCGGGGCGATATCAGGCGGCGCGTGGCGGTTTCCACCACCTCTTGCGCCGCAGTCAGATAGCCCGTGAACAACAGATCATCCTCGGAATCATCCGGCATGATGTGGATAGACCGTTTCAGGTCTTGCAGGCTGACGGCCTGCGGAATGTCAGTCACGGATTTCATGCACTCTGCCCCGGTCTGCGCTGGTTACTTCTTCGCCGCACCTTGGTCAGGCGGGTTGCCAGACGCACCGGCTTCGGCCAACTGCTTTTCACGCTCGGCCAGCGCGGCTTCGCGGGCGTCCAGATCGGCGGCACGGATGGCCAGCGCGTCCGCCTCGGCCTGCGTTTTGGCCAGTTCTGCGGCCTCTTCGTCCTTGTCATAAGGCTTGGCCACATCCTGCATGAACAGTTTGCGCGCCACCACTTCTTCAAACCCGGCCACCTCGCCCGCGTTATAGCGGTCAAAGGCTTTCAGGAATTTCACAGGGAAAAGTTTTGCCATGTCAGGCACTCCATGTTTTGCCGCATCCGGCATGATGTCAGGGAAAAGGATACGCCTGCCCGGTATCAGGCAGGCGCGGGGTCAGATCACGCTGCCCAGGCAGTGCCGGTCAGCATCGCAATCGCCACATCATGGGCAGGCGCGAAATCGTGCTCGGAAATCGACCGCATCAGGGTCTGATCGGTGGAAAACGCCGAGACATAGGCCGACCCGTTCCAATAGCTGGCCTCGGTCGAGGTGGCGAACGATTGCACCATCGAATCCCCGATGATCATCTCATTGAAATTCAGGAACAGAACTTCGGTGCCGTTGGTGCCCGCGCCAAGGTTGGTCGGCAGCTGGGTGGTGGTGTAGACCGTATAGCCCAGCACCATGTTCGAGGTTTGCAGCGACGGGAACAGATAGAAGCCGTTCACATCCCGCAGGCCAGCCAGCCAGTTTTTCGCAGCCGGGTGCATGATGAAACCGCAATTCGTCATATCGACGTTTTGCACCTCCACCTTGTTGATCAGGCTGCGCAGACCAGCCTCGGCAGCGGCAGCGGTGGCAGCGGTGGCCCCGATGTTGTTGCCAGCCGGGCACCAGGAAACCGCACCTTTCACCAGGTTGCCGGTGCCATCATTCCGCAGGAAACCCAGATCCTCGCGCAGCGCCTGCACCGCAATCAGATCATCCCGCACCATGCGGAATACCTCGACACCCGTGTGCCGCAGCAGCGCGTTGCCCACCGGCACCAGCGCCGACAGCACCTTGAACGACTGATCGATCTTGTCGAAGGTCGGCTCGCTGGCAGTGATCACGCCGTTTTCCGCGCCATAGCTGGCGGTCGCAGCCCCGGTCTGTTTCGCATGGCGAATCTGGCCTGCAGGCATCGGCATGGTGCGCACGCCCGCGCGGCGCATCACCACCTTGGCGCGCAGCAACTCGATCACCTGCGCAGCCATCGGGCGCGGAATCGTCACACCGCCCGCCGATTCCGTGGCACCCGACAGCGCCGCCGAAACCCCGGAATGACCGAGTTTTTCCAGCGAATCCGCCGCCTTCGCCACGTCGCCCTTGGAATTGGCGATAGCGTGGAAAGCCATGCCGATTTCAATGCCCTTATCGGCGGGGTTTGCAGCCTGCGCGGCAACGGTGCCGGGCTGCGAACCCGGCGCGGGGGTGCGGTTATCGCCCACGGCGGCAGCAGCCTGCGCGGCTTCAACCGTTTCCTGCCGCTTCACAGCTGCATCGGCGGCGTTGAACTCCGCCTGCGCCGCATCAAATGCCGTGACGGCAGCGGTCAGCGCCGCTTCATCGCGGGTTTCCGCCGTTTCAATCGCGCCGATCTTGTCGGCTTGGGTCTGCAGTTTGTCGGCTGCGGCCTTACGGTCGCGGCGCAGGTCATCCAGGTTCTTTTTCGACATATCCACTCTCCAGAAACGTGACCGCGCGCCACGCGGGCCACAGGGGGTTGCCCCGATCCGGGCCTTGCCCGGTCAGGTTAGAAAGCACGCTGGTTTTGCGTGATCAGGGGCGCGCAGCAGCCTGCGCAGCGACCGCAGCGGCGTGATAGGCACGCGAGGCCGCAGGTTTCTTCGGCACGGGGGCATACAGCCCAAAAACCCGTGCGTAAAATTCAGACCGGGTTTCGATCCGGTCGATCAGGCCGCGCGCCAGCGCATCATCCGGCATGAAATAGCCGCCGCCGTCCGCCTGATCTTCGGTCGAGGAAAGCGCCGTCATCAGATCATCCAGGGGGATGCCACGCCCGGCAGACACAGCCGCCAGAAACCGCGCCTCGGCACTGTCCAACTCGCGTTGAATCTGCGCCAGCCCGATGTCACTGGTAGGATTCGGCGCTTTTGACCGCGCATGCGACGAAAGATGCACGCCCCATTGATCGCCGTCCTCATTCGGCTGCACCGGCCAGGCGGATTCGCGCATGACGCCGATGGACCCAACAACGCTGCCCGGTGCCGCGCTGATCTCTGTCGCCTGCGAAACCAGCCAATAGGCGGCAGATGCGGCCAGCGGCGATACGATCACATGCACCGGCTTGATGCGTGCCAGCGCGGCAATCGACATGCTTGCGGCCTCTTGTCCCAACACCAGACCACCGGGCGAATCCGCCTCGATCACCAGCGCCTGTATATCATCACGCGCCTGCAATTCGCCGCAGACCGCCTCGATACCTGCATAGGTGGCCCAGCCCAGCCATTGTTCATACATTTCACAGTTGGCCGTCAGAATGCCGCGAATGGGCATGATGGCGATGCCGCGCACTTCGGCAAACCGCTGGCCGCGTTCCACGCGCACATCGGTGCCTGAAATTGCCAGATCCCCACCCATGGGCAAGGCTGCAGTTGGCATAGTCATTTCCAGAAGCGGCTGCGCTGCCACGAAATCCAGCGCCATGATCTGCGGCCCAAGGCTGGCACGAATGGTATTGCGACGGGTCATTGCGCGGCTCCTGCCGGTTGAGTGTCGGTTGCAGCGGGCTTTTCAGTCATGTTCGGCGGCGGATAGGGCCGTTCGCCCTCTGCCAGATCCGGCAGGCCCTCGATGCGGCGGAATTCCTGCCAGGTCATCCATGGCCCACCCACCGCCAGCCGCCCTGCGTCATAGCGCTCCTTGGTGGTAGCGGTCAGCAGCGCATCATAATTGTGCCGCAGGAACAGCCCGGCGCGGCGGTCCGCCTCGGTCAGGATTGCCTGCGCCATAAAGCCTTCGGCCAGACCACCCCAATGCGACAGGCATTCGCCGCGATAGTCGATAGCCTGCTGCTGGCCGTTGGCTTTCACGCCATATTCCATCATCTGCAGTTTGCTGGGCGGCATGCGGTAGATTGCGGCCAGTTGTTCACGGTCAAATTTGCGCGAGGCCAGCAACTCCATATCGGATGCAGACAGGTCCAGCCGTTCAATGGAATCCTGTTCACCCAGAATCGGCAGGCCCTGCGCCTCGGGGTCACTCAGCGCGGATTTCAGGCGCGTCTTGTTGCGCTGATAGGCCTCTTCATCCTCGAAACTGTCGGCCATCTTGACATAACCGCGCAGGAAATTCCCACTGGCTGACCGTGCTGCAGCCTCTTGCCCGGCCAGCGCCAGGCCGACACTTTCGGCCGCGACCTGAATCGGGCTGCGGCCCGTCCAACCATCCTCGGCCATATAGCGCAGGTGCATCATGCTGCGGCTGGGCGCGCGGCGTTGGATGTTATCGCCATCGGTGAAATCATAAAACCGCGTGCGGCCAGTCCACAACTCTCCCACATGATCGGGGTGCAGCGTGTCGATCATCACCAATTCGCCAGCCCCGTCACGCGGGCACCAGGCAAAGGCCCGGCCCCGCAGGGTGAAGGCGTAGAACAGCGCATAGCGGGCGATGGCCGAGGGCACGCCCGGCGATGCCTCGACATTCAACAGATAGGTGGCTGCGTGATCTTTCACGATCACCTCACGGCCATCCTTGTTACGCTGCCATATTTCCAGCGGCAGTTTCGAATGATCGCCCGCAATGTTGTTGCAGCAGGCAAAGACTGTGGCATGACGTTGCGCGATGATCGGGGTCACAGGCGGCAGCGTCTTGACCCGGCTCTGTGTGCCACTCCAACCCACGTTGAACAGGGTCGGATCGGGGTTTGCGGTTCCCGACATGGCCATATCGCGGCGCATTTGCGGCTCGACGCGCGGCACCACCGGGGCTGCGGCCCCTGCGGTCTTTGCGCCAACCAAACGGCTCAACAGGCTCATAGCACCTCCACCTCGCGCGATTTGCGCTTTTTCGTTTCGCCAGCGACGGCACGACCAACAGCCATGATTGCAGCCACGGCCAGATCGATCCGGCCATAAGACCGCTTTTTGTTCGGGCTGATGTTTTCAGCCTTGTCGGAATCGCGGAACACGTTACCCACCTGCCACGCCAGCACCGGATTTCCGCCATGCCGGATGCGGTTCTGCATCACCAGTTCCTCGACCCGCTTCATCGGTTCCGACATTGACGCATAGCCCTGCCGATGTTCGACCAATGGGAACCGGCGCTGATCCAGCGCCTTGGCAATGTCGCGCATGCCCCAAGGGTCATAGGCGACTTCCTGCAGGTCAAATTTTTCTCTGATCCATTCCAGCCGGTTGATCACCGCCTGATCATCGATCACGCCGCCGTTATGAACTTCCAGCCAGCCCTGATCACGCCAGCCGATGTATTCGCGTTTTTCGGTCTGTGCCCGCACGATGAAACCGCGCGACCCGCTGGGCAAAAAGCAGTAAGCGATCAGATAGATCAGCCCATCCACAGGCACCGCAATGACGATACCGGTTGTGTCGACCTTGTTCGAAAGGTCGATGCCAACCCAAGCCCTGCGACCGAACAACTGACGAATATCAATAGGCTTGTCAGCATCGCCTCTGTCCCATTCATCGCGGGCAATCCACGCATCCGCCGTTTCAGTCCACAGATTCAGGTGAAACCGGCGAAAGTTCGGCATGGTGCCGGTGATCACGCTGGCCCGTTCCGCTGCCTTGAACACTGACTCCTGTGGTTTGGACACGTTCAGATTGGGGTTTCCCATTGCCCAGGCGCGCGGGTCCAATGGGTCACAATCCTGCGGCGGCTCGGCGACATAGCCGAAGAAACTGTCATCCTGTACGGCCCCGCGCAGCACGCTTTCCGCATATCCGCGCAACTCGCCACACAGCGACTGGCGATCATGGCCGGCCGTGGTGATCACCCAGTCAATCGGCTGGGCGCGGGCGATCATCGATTCAACAATCGTTTCCGCCAGTTCCCGATCCGTCCAGCGGTGCATCTCATCACGGGCGATGAAGTGTGGGTTGATCCCGTCACTGCTGTTCCCGTCGCGTGACAGGCAGACGATGCTGCCCGATGTGCGGGGCGTCTCGATCACATTGCGCCAAGGCCGCATCAACTGGCCGAGGAAGTTCGACCGCTGGATGATGCGCTTGACGCCCTTGAACAGGATGTTCGCCTGATCGCGTGTGGTGGCTGCGCAATAGGCCTCAGGTGTTGCTTCACCGTCGAACAGCTGGGTGAAGATCATCGGCACGGCAGTGTCAGTCGTCTTGCCGTTCTTTTTACCGACCTGATGATAGCTATCCCGGAACCTGCGGGTGCGGGTTTCCGTCTTCTTCCAGCCGAACATGCTGCCATGCCGGAACACCTGCCATGGCTCCAGCGCCAGCGGCTTGCCCGCCATCGGGCCAACTGTGTGCTGCAGCATGCCAGCAAAATTGCAGATCATCGTTGCCGCTTGGCAATCGAAATATAGCCCTCTGGCGCCAGCGTTTGCCAGATCGTCAATGTGCCGCTGGCACGCCATCTTGACCAGATCGCCTGCGATGATACGGCCTTCCAGCACATCATAGGCATAGCGTGCGACCGGATGGTCAGCCGGAACCATTTTTCAACTGATCCATCAGGCTATCAAACAGATCGCCCTGTCCTCCGGTTTTCAACCGCGAGTCATCAACCGGCGAGAGTCCGAACAACGCCGATAGCCGCGTCATTGCGCCCAGCGCCTCTTGCTGTATGCCCCACATCGCCCGCTTTTTTTGCTGAAGGCCATTGCGCGTTTTGGTTTCGAAGAAATAGCCCTCGACCGCCAGTGATGCCGTTGCATTGTAGAAATTGGCGACAGATTCACAGTAGCCCGCAAATTGATAGACATACTCCGGGCGCAGCCGATCCTTGGCAACCAGCAGCCCTGCCAGTTCTGCCCACACCTGGCGTGCCTGATCGGTCATCCAGTCCGGGGCTTCAGGCGAAGATCGGTCAATGTCATCGCCACGGAACGGGACAACATTTTGAAGATTTGGCATCCGCCCTTTCATACGTCCCTCCAAGCTATGCGCCTACATCATAACAAAACCCTCATAAGGCCAAAAACCCTGTGGCTTTTTTCCCCAATTTCCGTCCCGCATTTACTGTTGAGATCGGAAGAGCACACGTCTGAACTCCAGT
>ERZ650310.108-NODE-108-length-24177-cov-9.656662_pt1 | contig 24177 bp, 36 predicted proteins | sample MGYA00376246_ERZ650310 | MGnify/ENA primary metagenome ERZ650310 (study PRJEB26733, sample SAMN07839286) | wastewater metagenome | biome: small river; feature: stream; material: water | place: USA: North Carolina | collected 2016-03-01 ...
CATATTGAAATTAATGGAACGGAATTAATTAAAGATAAATTTGGAAACATGTTCGCAATTCAAGTTGATGGCGATAACATAGTTTCTTTTAAGAAAAAAACTTGTGGCAACCCCGCATATATGATGGATACCCTTATCAACGCATTTAACATACGATTCCAAAAAGAAGGGTTTGATATTCAAGAAACTTTAATAAATTATAAAATACAAATCGACGGAGACCTAATAACCATACCGGCACGTGAACCACATGAATATAAACCAAGCACCTGTTGTTCGGTTGATTAAATCACATTAAAGTTTATTACACATCGAACATTCTCAGTGGGCCCACTGCTCGAATGATACCGGTTACCATTAAACACCAATACCCTACCCTTCTTTGGTGTAACCTTCTGAATTACATTTAATTCGCCGGTCTTATCACCCAATACCTTATCGAAAATATACGTATCACCATCCGAATCATTCACATAGTATAATACAACCAAATGCTCATACGATACATCAATATGTGGGTTATCAAATTCTTTTCTTTTGCTTAATGGGAATTGTATAAAAGACCTACCATTACAGATGTCTTTTAATGTATAATTTATATTTTCACATACAAGCTCAGGTATTATCCTTGTCTGTGATAAAAGATACTCATTAACATATGATGGGTTATCTTGTTTGATATAACAACCAATCCCCGGTGTAACATCCTTGATGCCCAATCTCTTTATCTCGTCCGGTGATAATGCAATATCTTGAAAGAATATCCAAGGTAATGATGATGATAAAAATAGTTGTTCCATTTTATCTTGTATGTCCAATGGAATCACATCATCCAATATGTAAATTTCATTTATCATATAGGATAATATAAATAAAAAACCCCAAGTTTCCAAGGGGTTTAAGAATGTTTTTATTAATTTTTTGTAAAATCAACTACACCTCTATCAATTATTTCATCTGATGGTGTGTTTACAAAAGTCTTACCGTTAAACTTAATAACGTTAAATAACATATTTGCAACACTATTAATGTTCTGAGTTAAATAACCTTGTGGTTTATTTGCAACAAGTGCATTGTCAACAAATTTAGCACCACCCAACAAAGATTGAATCTTAGCAATACTTGCACCATTTTGTTTAACAATATTTGGGTCATTAAACTTAATTTCCATTGCCATAGTACCAACAGCGGGATTTGCTTCAGATGGAACGTAAGTTACTACCGCAGTACCAAATTTTTCAAAATTACAGATTAATTTATTTGGATTTTCTTCGGTATAATAATAGGCACTTTTTAAACGAGCTTTTAAACCATCCCAAGCTTTTGTTGATGTTGTACCTGATGGTATAGTTACTTTATTAGAAGTTGCGGGTACATTAAATTTGTTACTTATCGACTGCTCATCAACCTCCACTTCGTTACCTTGATTTTCTCTATTAATCGCCGCAACCATTGACGGAGTTAATGAATTATAAACCTCCTCACCAAAACGCTCCATGATTTGATTCTCATCACGCAAGTCAATAAACTTGCCACCGACAAGGAATCCCAATACATTTGGCAACGATATTCTTCTCCAAGCTTTATCACCGGCTATTTTCTTGATTTCAGCATCATCCATCTCAGGATTCGCCGCTCTCATATCTCTCAACTCTTTTCTATATGCTCCCATATCAATAACCGCCTTCAAGTTGTTGTTCTTAAAGATATCTTGTTGCAATTCGGTTTTTGGTGCTTCACTCTTAACATATGACTTAAGAAACTTTTTAATTAACATATGCTTAATAGAACCATCCTTCTTAACAAATAAAACTGTTAATAATCTATTAGCATCAATCGCATTTCTCAAATCTTCTAAATTACCATCTTCATAAAAACTTTGATAATCTAAGTCCTCATCTATGCTTCTATCTACCGATTGTTCATTAATCATATTGTCAATGACTTTCTTAATTTGCTCCTCTGTGAATATATATTTTTTCATAATATATAAATACCTTATGTATATAAAAAAATCCCGGTTCCGGAGTCCGAGCATAAAAAAACCCTCAATTAAGAGGGTTTAGTATTTATTCTTCTTCGTCTCCACCAATGGAGTACTTCACCCCATCAATCTCAAACTTTATTTCAACCACCTCATCAAACTCCACCTCACAATCCCCAATCTCAGAATCCCAATATAAATCCATGGCACTAAACTCATTCTCCTCCATCTCCTCATCCGTCGGCTCCTCACCATCCCACTCAATCTCACCTATATCGGTACTACCATCATTCGCCTCACCCAAGTACTTACTACCAAAATCAACATCCGTTAAATCTTCAAGGTTCTTCTCAACCAATAGATTATGGAAATCCTCCGTATCGGTCTCAACCTCAACCTCAGCATATCTCCAAGCCGTTGTAGATGTGCAAGTAAAATCATGCTCGTTCCATGTACCATAATGGCTACATGACTCAGTTACCGATTTCCTTCCGGTAACAAGCGTTAATTGTAGAAAATCTGCCGCTTCCACCAACGGTTTTAATAATTCAATTGCTTCTTGCTTTGTCATATAATTGTTTTTTTATCAATATAAATAAAAAAAATATTTATGTCAAGCTCCTACTTAAGAATAGCCGGCACAGAATCAAAATGTAATAGATTCAATAAATTGGCACGATGATTACCATCCTTTAAATGATACGTCTCGTCCGGTAACTGTATAACACTAATAGGGTCACTCTTTACATAATCCATAATATATCCCTTAATCTCCGGTTGTTCACGAATAGTGTATATCAAATCTCTAAGAGAATCATACTCCGGTAAATTTAAATTATATACATCCGATATATGTCTTACCAAATTAATAATAGACTCCGGTGTAAACCCCTGTGTACCCACAGAACCGTTGGGTCTCTTTATATTATCCATAGGTAACATAGTATATCCCATGTCATCCTCGGTTATAATACCCATAACCTGTTTTATTCTATGTATGTTCTCTTGTAAGTTCATACATTATAAATATACCACACTATAGTATATTATCACTCTTATCCCAATTGTCCTTTGCCCATAAAGGTTGAAGATTCTTATAATGACATAATTCTTTAATCTCCTGTTCAGTATTCCCAAGAGATACCGGTATAATATGGTCAATGTGCCACTCACCCTGATTGTCCCATGTCATCCCCTCTTGAAACAAGGATTCAAAATGCTCCTTAACAATATCCCACTCAGCACCCAATAATTGATATGACTTACTATCCTTCTTATATCCCTTCCTACTAAAGACACTACGTAGATTGGTACGGAACTTTTGCTTAATACCGGCAAGCTCATTGGTGGCTTCTCTGCGGCGTTGTCTCTTTACCTCATATGCTTTATACTCCATGTTATATACCGGGTCCTCACTCCTACGTTTTACCTTCTGTTGATATCTTATCTTATTGCTACATGACTTACATATCTTTCTTGTGCCGGTGAAATCTGTAAGTTCCTTTTCTATATTACACTTATTACATATTTTCATATTAATAATATATGAAATATTTACTATTTCCCAAAAAATACATATATTTTTTTACAAATATATTTTAATATGGCAAAAGAAATTAAATGTTTAATATGCGGTGAAATTGATGAAACCAAATTTTATACTAACACTAAAAGTAAATGTAAAGCTTGTTATTCTGTCTATCATAAAAATAGATATAAAAATATGCCGGATAAACAACATTATATTGATTACCAAAAAAAATGGGCTAATGATAATTTAATAAAATTTAGAGTTTTAGGTGCCAAACATCGTGCAATTAGAGATGTATGGGAATTTGAATTGACTGTCGATATTGTTACCGAAAAATTAAAACAACAAAATCATAAATGTTATATATCTAAAGTGCCCATTTCATTAGATAGTAAAAACCCATATTCATTATCGTTAGATAGATTGGATAGTAATAAAGGATACACCATAGATAACACAATCATTGTAACAAAGTTTGTAAATAATTGTAAGAATGATTTAGAGGTTAATGAATTCATCCGTTTAATTAAAGAAATCAACGTGAATCTCTAATTTTTGAGAAAATTTCTACCAGATTTTTTTTTCACATTTTGGACCTTTTTCCCTTTTTAGGGATTTTTACCAGGAAAATTTTCATCGAGGTATTGTGCCCCCTATTAGACCCCCCTAAAAATGCCTATATAAGGGGGGATACGGGGAGGGGGGACCCCCCCATATAGGGTAGCAGGGGGTATTGGACCCCGGTGAACTATCCCGCTGCGTTAGGACGTCCTATTCTTCAGCCACATAAAAAAAATATTACATAGGGTATTATATAATGGAAAACATTTTGTAATTTAGGTGTGTAGATAATGAGGTCTACATAAATCATATAATGACATGAAAATAAATAATGATTCAATTATCAATATGGTGGAAACAAAGGATTTCATTAATCACCATGTTAACTTTTTAGAGAAGGCAAAAATCCATGACCTTAAAAACCTTGTTTCATATGAGGAAAGAATTAGTTTCTTTAAAGAGAATCGTTTCAGAAGATTAGTGCTATCTGAAAAAACGGAAAAAAACTTATGCAATTATATGGTTCCCAAAACTATACGTTATGATGTTTTGCGTTCATTGCCTAATCGAATGGATAGCATAATGTTAGATAAAAATAATTTATTACGTTACATTAAAACAGACAATTCTATTTGTTGTACGTTTGACTATATAGTTGATGGTAATTTACATAACTACTATTTCCGTTTTGATTTGGTTAACGAGAATGTTATAGTTACGGGCGTCGATTATAAAATTGAATACCAAAGATTTTTAGAAGTCTTTTTTAATAAGTTTATGGTGGTAGTTACATATTTGGAGTTAACTCCCGTTACCTTGGATATTTTAGAAGGTGGTAGAAGTTTTGGTATAAAAAAAGAAGGTAAAATTAAAAACGATACCAATAAGCGATATATCTTAGTTAACACAAATTGGAACGTTGAAAAAATTGACCTTAGAGATATTCATGTTCGTGGGCATTGGAGATTACAACCATACGGAACGGGTCGAAGTAAATACAAATATATTTTTATCAAGCCATATGAGAAAGGTCTAATTCATAGATTACCACAAAAAGAATTAGTTTAATAACTTACTAATCCCGTTCGAAAGTTCGGGATTTTTTTATGCCCAAGAATTTGCCGTGCCGCGACGGGTTCAGGAAAAGTTTACCGGAGTAACAAAATATAAACCCCCGGTCAATTTATCATTACGGTTTAGGACGTCCTATTTTTTCACGCAAAAAAAAATAAAAAAAATATAATGGATTTGCTTGTATATTAAAATTTAACTGGTATATTTGTATCAACAAACAAGAGCGGGAACGGGTATCCGAACATCTAATGAAATGCTTAAATTGAATAAGTTAAACAATGACAAAAGAGTAAACGAGATTTTCGAAACAAACGAGTATTCGAAATTCAAAATGATTAACGGAAACCGCAAGATTAAAAAATCTAAGGTTGAGAATTTGGTTAAGAAAATGAGAAAGAGAGGTTGGCTTCCTACGGTTGAAATTACGGTAAACGAGAAATTTCAAATCATTGATGGTCAGCATCGCTTCATTGCGGTTCAAGTCGTTGGCATCGCGTTCCGTTATAAGATTGTGGAAAACGCGGGTATTGATGAGGTACGCGAAACAAACGAGGGTTCAAACAATTGGGCACTATCTGATTACGTTCCAAGTTTTGCGAGCAAAGGGTTAAAGAGTTACGTTCAATTGGACAACTTCACAAAAGACTTCCCCGAATTAAACCTATCAATTTGCCAAATGCTTCTATCAAATAGTATGGGCAATCCTTCACGCGAAAAATTCGAAGCGGGCGAATGGAAAGTAAAAGATTACAATACAGGAGTTTTGTGGGGTGGTTACGTTATGTCGCTTCGTCCGTTCTTCTCGGGTTGGAGACGTGTTATCTTTGTTCGCGGTCTTATCAAGGTCTTGATGAACAAACCCGAATTTAACTTTCAAGAATTTTTGCATAAGGTGGAACTTCGCCCTAATATGCTTGTCCCTTGTGGAACTACCAATCAATACGTGGATATGATTGAGCAGATATACAACTATGGTAGAACAAAGAAAGTAAATCTACGTTACTAATGACCTTGTTTGAGTGTGGGGGGTGTTCGAAAGGGCACTCCCTTTTTTTTGCCCTTGAGTGAGTCTGAAGCCCGTGTCTAATATAAAGTTCACCGGGGTATTGGTTATATATTTAAAAACCCGGTCAAGTTCCACAGCGGGCCGAGCTTCAGTCTTCTCAAGTTCTTATTTAGAATCATTATAAATTTCTTCAACCTATTGTATATCCAATCTAATCCGTTATATTTGTGTGTACCAAATGAAATAATGAAATGAAAGACCAAACAAAGAGAGATATCTCTCACGACCTCTCCCTCGAAATTATCAAGTATAGTATCTTGGGTTTAATTATTTGTATGTTCATCTGCTTAGTGTTAGACTTATCATGAAAAAATCAACTACCATATTTTACTTCGGAGCAATCATTATAACTTTTATCATGATGTTCATCCATATCCGCTTAATGTATATTACCGATGAGTTCAAGCACTTCGTGTGTTTCTTCTTGTGGATGATTATCGGTGGCGGTCTTGTCCTTTTATTCAATCATAAGTCAAGTAGTAACTAATTCTTTTTTGTTAAATTTTTGTTGTTCATTTTGAGAAATCCCTCGGTCTAATAGGTCGGGGGATTTTTGTTTGCCACAGAGTCTGAAGCGTGACGGTGAATGAGAACTTCACCGGGGTTCTATTATATTAAAAACCCGGTCAACTTATCAACCAGACGCAGCCAGGTGTAAAATGCTCTAAACGCACTTTTTACCCCGGTCAACTATTATATCACCTGAGGCGTGACGAGCTTCAGCTTATTTAGAATGAATATAAATTTCTTAAAGGGTATTGCATATAACAATTTTAATCGTTATATTTGTATAGGGTTTAAATGTAAGCTCTCGGTGCGGAAATGGTTCCGTGTCGCAACCTTAATGCTAATGCTATGTCATTGTACACCAAAGAGTACATCCAAGCGAAATTATCTTCTGATGTTCGTTGGATTGAAAAAGCAGTCCTTGTTTTGTTCGGCCGTCAAACTGCCGATGAGCAAACGCAACAAACCACACGTTGGGAGAACGGACGTGGGTTTAATAGTTCAGATAGCCGTTATCTGACTTATGTGTCTAACTACCTTTTGGGCGGTCGGCACTTATCGGGTAGACACCTTGAAAAAGTGTCAGCCAAGATGCCAAAGTATTGGCGTCAGATTTTGGAGGAAATCCAAATGAAACAAGAGGTCGCTTAGACCTCTTTTTTTTGTGCTGAGATGGTAAAGTTCACCGGGGTAATGTCATTGTATAGGTAAAAGGATTATCGTGGCTTAAATCAAAAGAATACCCCGGTCAATTAAAATTTATCTAACGGTCACATGTAAGGTTACATATAGTAGCATTTAAAAAAAATATCAAGTAATACTTGTTTTAGAAATACCAGTGGGTTACCTTTGTACTTCACCAACTGATAGAATGCAATGAGAAAGTAATACGGAGTTCAACACAAGAATACAAACACCGAGGAAGGGGAGATGGTTAAAGTATACCGAGGTTATCAAACCAATGCGGGACGGGAATCACTATAACTTTACCGGGGTTTACAAAACAAACACACACTATAAATTTATAAAAGATGTATATTACATTAACAAATTCGAAGTCTAAGAGGAAAACAATCATTAATTGGGAACAAGTTCACTCTTGTTATGAGTTGTTGGATAGAGAAACAAGAAGCAGAGTGACAAAAATTAACTTTAGTAAGGATAGCTACATAATCGTAATGGAGAAGTTGGAAGATATTCATAAGCTTTTGAGCAAAGTTTCGTTTGGTCTTGTTCAAGATGTTGAGTGGGATGGCGAGCCAAACTTTGATGAGGTCATCGAAGACGAATACAACACGAACCGAAAAGGTTACCGGGAAAAAGAATATAATAGATATTAGATTTTTAAGTAGAGTAGATAATCATAAACCCTCAATCTTTTAGGTTGGGGGTTTTTTGTTGTCTTGTGAAAATGCTTGGCGGTCGTATTACTTACCCCGGTGAAGTTCCGCAGCAGGAAAAGCAGGCGCCCCCTTTTCTTATTTAGAATCATTATAAATTTTGGGTAGGGTATTGTATATTAAAATAATCGTAGTATATTTGCATACACTAAAAAAAATGATATGAAAGTAACTGCAAAAAACATTAGAGGATTAGGGTTTGACCTTATTGTGAATGGTATAATGGAAGATTATACATTTAATAGACGTTCAATCACAAGGAAAGATTGGTATGATGTTATCGTTTGGCAACCAAGAACAAATGAAATAGCATTAAGCACCCATAGTATTGAGTTAGCCCACGTTTTTAATAATGGCATGCCCAAAGGAAAAAAACTTGAAGACTACATTCGCCAAGTTAAGGTAATGCAAAATGTTGAGAGTTTCAATGAACTTTGCTATGCGTTATCAGAGGTTGGATTCATTTAATTTACCGGGAATATGGAAAATACAATAGAGAAGTACGAAAAACTTGGTTTGGTAAAACGATTTGTGGTAATAGATAGGGAAATGGTGGACATTGAATGGCACTATAAGTTTGAGGGAGGTAAATCCGAGAGGAACAAACTCATTTACCTATTGAAGAAAAATGGGTATCAACATCAAAACTCATACTACGTCAAGATAATTTAATTTACCGGGGATTTATTCCCCATAAGACCAAACCCCGGTGAAGTTATTGAAGCGAAATAGGACGTCCTATTTTAAAAAAATAATTAAATTATTTTCCATAATGTGTTGTATATTAATTTATTAAGAGTTATATTTGTTCACACAATTTAAAACAATGATATGGAACAAGTGCAAGTAATCAAAACAAGGTACACGAATCTCACGAATGGAATGAGAGGAACATTTAAATTATCCGATGGAACAAAGACCAAGTTCGAAGTTTTCGATAATGGAGAGATTAGACATTCGGGAAGCACGGAATCAAATCTTTCGGTAACACTCCCGTATTTGATTGAGTTAGTTCACTTTTTCACCAACCCGTAAGTATGAAAAGATTACCGGGGTGGATGGTTGAATTGGGAGAATTCATAATCATTCTTTGCATCTTTATCGTTTATAGTATCAAACTTATCTACAATGGAAAAGACGAAACTAATCGGTAAGAGAATCCGAATCAATCACATGGAAGATATACAACCCGTGCCTGACGGGATGGAGGGAATAATTACCGGGGTTGATGACATCGGACAAATACAAGTAAAGTGGGATAATGGAAGTACCTTATCCGTAATAGATGAAATAGATGACTACGAAATCTTAAACTAATGAATGAGCAATTTGTAAAATACATTATGGAGATGTTAGAAACATATCCACAACATAGACAAGAGATAAGGGATTTGTTCAGACTATGTAAAGACGAAATTGCGGAGGGTGGGTCGCCTCAACACGAAATGGATTTATGCCGTAACGACATCGAGGAATTGGTGAAGGGTTAAGAAGTTTACCGGGGAAGTAACGTATTACTTGCCCAATGAATGAAAACCCCGGTAAACTTTTCGCTCCGCCCGATGTCACATCCTGTCAAAAACCCCCGGTCAAGTATTACCTGTCGCAACATCAGACGAGCTTCACCTTATTTAGAATGATTATAAATTTCAAAAAAATATAAAAAGATTATTGGTAATAGTAGGATAAGTAAAATTAATTAGCGACCTTTGTTATGTCGATATGACGCAACACTCTTAAAAGTTTTAAAATGGAAACTTTAATTGAAAATGGCATTGTAGTCAATGCAAATGATTTGGTCTTAATCACAAGACCGCAAATGTTAGGTTTGTTCTTGGGTGTAACGAAGCCCGAAATGATTAACTTGGTAACGGAAACGATTCCGACGATGAACAAAACGGGTAATCCGTATTATGGTCAGATTATCAAGAAGTCGAAGTGCAACTTTTTGCTTTGCACAAATTATGGTGTTCGTGTGAATAACAACCGAGTGAAGGAGGAGAAGGAGAATGATTTTGTTCCGCAAGCACCGAAAGGAAAGAAGCATCTTTCAGCTTGTGTTTTGACCGATGAGAAAACGGAAAGAAAACTTTATCTTATGGTAGAACGATTTGATGAAATCAAGCCAAAGGTTATGTTTTTCCACAACGACGAGCCGATTGACAAGGCGATGTTTCAAGAGTTCTTGCCGAAGCAGTACGAAAGTAATACACAAGAGTTAGACCGAGAGGTTAAACCTTTGACCTACTTGTTTGATTCGATTGTAGCGTTTTCATTCAGAGGTCGCAAGTTTAGTGTGATTGAGTAATGGGGTTTCTTTGTTCATAGTTAGTGTGGAAAAAGGTGGGGCAATGTCCTACCTTTTTTTTTGGTCTATCGGCCTGATGGATTAGTATGAAAAGTTTACCGGGGTTTAGGTAATACACGGCGGATGTAAGGTTACATCTCATAAGTTCACCGGGTTTTCGATACCCCGGTCAAGTTTTACCTGAACCCGCAGCGGCCCGCTTCAGAAAATAATTAAATAAATTTTCATATAATGCTTGCGATTGTAATACCTATTTTGTAATTTAGGGGTATCAAATAAAACAATGATATGAATAGACAAACGATTGCGAAAGTATGGTCGGTGGTGGAGCCGAAGTTCCAAAGAGATTTCGACCTAAAAGAAACTTATCAAGTTCTTACTCACAACAAAATTGTGTGGTGGTCTTGGGGTGTGAATCCGAGTACGATTAAAAACTTGGACGACAAGTGTATGATTTTCAAACCGAACGGGAGATATTTCAAAGGTTTTGTCTGCATTACTCTTGGATGGGATGATGTGTATCAAGTTCATTTTGTGGGCAATGACTACAAGCTGAAGAAGTCAGTCGATGGTGTGTACTTTGATATGTTGGTCAATACGATTGACGCTGAAGTGGAAACGCATTAAGTTCACCGGGGAAAAGCTCCCCGCGTAAGACGGGCCTGAGATGGTAAAGTTAACCGGGGAAAATAAATTTTGTAAAATGAGTATAATGTTATATCTTTGTAACCTAAACAATTAATGAGATGACTATTAAAGAAGAAGAATTTGGCGATTATGTTTTGAGGATTTTCTATGATGATTGTCCTACCGACCCGAGAGAAGATTTTAATCTTACCAAAATGGTATGCTTCCACAAGAAGTATAGCTTGGGAGATGAACACGATTTTAAGGCGGATGATTTTGAGAGTTGGGATGAGATGGAGAAGTATTTGACCGGGGTAGAGAAGCCTATTGTTATCAAGCCCTTGTATATGTACGACCACAGCGGTATCACTATCAAGACAAGTCCGTTTGGATGTAGTTGGGATAGCGGTCAAATTGGATTCGTCTATATTCGTAAAGAAGATGTCCGAGAGGAGTTCTCAATCAAGAGGTGTGGTCAGAATATGGTTGAGAGATGCGATGTAATACTCGAAGGTGAAGTCGAGGTGTATGACAAGTACCTTACAGGACAGGTGTACGGCTACGAGATTGTTAAGATAACCGATGGTGTTGAGGAAGGTATGGAGAGATGTGGCGATTATTTTGATGAGGAGCAATGCTTGTACGATGCAAGAGTTTCAATCCAATGGTTTTTAGAGAATGACAAAGTGGAAGTTTAAGATTCCTATGTTCTGAAGAATGAAAGGTGGGCAGAGATGCTCACTTTTTTTTTGGAGGTGTATTACGAGATGGTCAACATCCATGACTATAAGTTTACCGGGTTTATTGTAATACCCCGGTCAATATACCACAGCTCAGCAGTGTGACGCTTCAGGCTATAAAACCCCGGTAAAGTTATGAGTCGCAAAAAAAAAGTTACATCTTCCAAAAAAATAATTAAATAATTTTCCACAAAGTAGTAGGATATTAACTTACTATCCGTTATATTTGCTAAACATTTAAACAATTAATGATATGTCAGCAGTAAAAGAAGAAACACTTACGAAGTGGAACAAAATTGCAAAGGAAACTTTGGAAGGTAGAACTATTGTAGAAGTTCGTTACCTTAATGATGAGGAAATGGAAGATATGGGATGGTATAGCCGACCTATTTGCTTTTTCTTGGACAATGGTGTGAGTTGCATCCTATCAGCCGATGATGAAGGTAATGATGGCGGTGTTTTATTCTATGGCGAAAATGGAGTGTTACCAACCCTTTAAATTTTAATGAGATGCTAATTACACGAATCAGTCAGATTTCCAAAACCCATAACTCAATGGAGTTGGATATTACCTACGAGCAGTTGGATAGAGTGAACAACCGATACTTGTCCAAAGAGCTTATCCAAGACATAGTACCAAACTTGTCAAAGGAGGAACGCGAGTTTTTGATTACGGGGATTACCCCAAAAGAATGGAATGAATTGTTTAACCCAATTGATTTTTAAGATGAAAGTCGTATCAGCACGTATTACCGAGCAACCCAAGTCGTTGTTCGATGAATTGCCAAGAGTGTTCGTAACAACCGAAGATGGTGTGGAGCATTTCCTTTATCAGTATTACCCCGATGAGATTAGCTTCACGGAGAGTGAGTTCATAGGATTAACATTGCAAGAGTGCGGTGCACTCTATACCAAGAAAGATATTGCTTTTTTGAGGTCATAGTAATGGTTTAGTTTTTTGGTTAAAAGGGTGGGACAATGTTCCACCTTTTTTTTTGCTCAGGAGTCTGAAGCCCACTCAAGTTAAAAACTTTACCGGGGTTGGAATGTATTACCCCGGTCAACTTACGAACCAGACGCAGCCAGTCTTCTTCAGCATATATCACCCCCGGTCAAGTATTACAGTTGGCCACGCCGCGACGGGGGTCAAAAAAATAATTAGTTTTTTTTGTTATGAGGTGTTGTTTATATCGAAAATTAAACTATCTTTGTGCTGTGGATAATGGTGTCCACAATAATCCAACACTCAAAATGGAAACACAAATTGTTTTAACTGACCGCATTACCCAATTATTAGACCAAACCAACCTTAATTGGACGGTCAAAGAATCGCCTATCTTTACTAACTTTCAAGATTCTGTACTTCCAATTGCTGACAAGAAAGCATTAATCCGCGAGGACAACCACGCGATACTTGGACTTCACTCCGAAGGTTATGTACCATTTCAAAATTATGAGATGCTTGAACTACTTGACAAGGTATCTCAACAAACGGGATTACCTATTCATAGAGGTGGCCTATTTGGTAACGGCAAGAAAGTATTTATCCAATTGCAGTCACACGAATTCCGTATTCAGAACGTAGGTGGTATTTGGGATACTATCAGCGGATATGTAACAGGTATCAACTCATTCGATGGTTCTACCTCATTGTCTTTCGGCCCGAGTACTAAAACAATCTCTTGCCAAAATACTTTCTTTGGTGCATACAAGGAAATGGGTACAAAGATTCGCCACACCAAAAACATGGGTGTTAAGATTGACGAGGTATGTCGTCGTATCGAGGGTGTCTTGGTGGAGGAGCGTAACAACTTTGACAATATCAAGCGTATGTCTGAAACCTCATTTGAGATGAACACGTTAGACTCTGTAATACGAACTATGTTTGACCTTGACCGCAATGTCGATTTGAAGGATACGGATAAGATGTCGGGTGTAACACGCAATAAATTATCTCGATTCTATATCGACCTTAACGGGGAGTTACAAGAGAAGGGTAACAATGTGTGGGGCTTGATGTCGGGTGTAACAAAGTACACAACGCACTCCGTGATTAAGGGTGACAACTCCGAAAAGAAGATGTTCGGTAGCACGGGTAACAGAGAGCGTAAGATTTTCTCTGACCTTGTAGAGTACACCAACCACTTGGAACTCGTTTAAGATTTGTTGAAAATGGTTGAAGCTCATTATTAAAGCATATCTCCGATGTCTTGGAGAGTGATGATTAAGGATAAGTAGTACAGATGGACCATTTTCAGCCACTTGTTTTATGACATCTGTATTACCGAGTAGGTGAGGTTCGTAAATATTCATGACCTAATCCTTATTAAAGACACTAAAACCCTCTGCACAACGGAGGGTTTTTTTATTTGCTCAGGAGTCTGATGACCAGCATGAAAGAAAACTTTACCGGGGTTGTAATACCCGGTCAACTTCCTGCTGCGGGATGTGCTGTGAACTGGTCTGGTTCAATTACCCCGGTCAACTTATGTACCAGGTCCACGCAGCACGGGCTTCAAAAAATAATTAAATTATTTTTCATAGAGTAGTAGGATATTAATTTTCTATCCGTTATATTTGCTCATCGTTTCACTTAAACCATAATGATATGAAAAGCGGTAACATAGTAGATTTAAGCAACCTCGACACACGGGATTTAATCGAGGAACTTGAAAACAGGGGTTATATGACCAACCTCTTATTTTGTAGAGAGGATGTGGACTATCAACTTGATAACATTCTTGCGGGGTATCCTAACCTTGAACTGACAATGACTGATGAGCAGAAGGATGAAATTCTATCAGAGGATTTACCAATCAATTGGACTTCCGAGAGAATCACCGATAGTATTTACGATGCGGTGTTCAAATTGTTCAGCGAGGAGATTAATGCTTGGGAGGAAAACGATTACGGAATCAAAATGAGAAACGGCTTTGGACAATGATAAAGGAAAAAGAAAAGCACTTGGTGTCAGCAGTAACGATAGACTTGACCGGGCCTGATGGTAATGTATTTTACCTAATAAGCTGTGGTGTGAACTTCTGTCGTCAATTAGGTCTTGATGGCGATAAATTTGCTACCGAAATGATGAGCAATGACTACGACCACGCTGTTAAGACCTTTGACAAATACTTTGGTCATTTTGCAACACTTTTAATATAATAACAATGGAAACATTCGATTTTTATTTAGACCAAAAGGTAACGACTTGGTATCGCACACCTTTCGAGATTCAAGCTAAGACTTTGGAGGAAGCAAAGGAATTGGCAATTCAGTTTGTTAAGGATGACAACCACTCTAACATTCCCTGGGACCATATTGATGGAGCCATTGAGAATATGAGCGTGGAAGAAAATGGTGGCTTCGCTACGGATGAGTTGTTTTGTAACGATGATGTTAATTTAATTTGGAGCAACAGCACCAACGAAGACCAAATATCTACCTATGGAACGAAGTAGTGTTATCAAAAAGCTCAGGGACGGTGAACCCTTAGAACTTTACCGGGGTGGACTATTCATAAAACTCCAACTCAACAGACGGAACAAACGAATCTGTTGGGAGCGATGGATTTCCAAAGACAGAAGGTCTTGGATGAATTGGAATTTATTCTTATCTTTACGAGAAGTATTACAAATCTTTGACGATTATGAAAAAAGAAAAACTGATTAAGAAAATCCAACAGGTGTTGGATGACTTGGACACTCGCAGTATTGAAGTACACGAGTTGGACACAGAATCTTCTATTGACATTGGAGATTTAGCAAATGGTGATATCGTTGAATGTGTTGAAACATTGCAGTACGATATTGTATCCACCACAGTTTACCACAACGGTAACGAGATTGAGTGGGGTGATAAATATTACCGGGATTTATCCATTGAAACATTGGAGCAAATCCTTGAAGCATTACAATATTATAAAATAGGATTTGATAAAACATTAGACGTAATACGAGATGAAGACTTCTAACGTGAGTATTGATGACATTATCAGACACGCAGTTGAAGACCACGTGCAAATATGTGTTGACCGGGTTAAGTCCGGGTTTAAAGTTGTGGAGGTAGAAGTACCTTTACAATACGCTTCCAAAGTGTTCACGCACCTAAACGAAGAGATTAGCTACGGCAAGAGAATGCACGGATGGGAGTTCGGTGTCTTCTCATCGGGTGAGTTCGAAGGTAAGATGGCACAGACATTTACCAAAGACAATGCGGAGTTTAAAAGATATTTTTTAAAATACACTTTATAATTTGAAACGATAGTTGTATATTTTATTACAAATTATTTGTGTTCATATTTTGTGTTTGGGAAAAGGGTTAGTCGAGAGGCTAACCTTTTTTTGTGTCCGCGTATTACCTGTGCAGCCACAGTGCACAGTTCAGGAAAACTTTACCGGGGTTGGGATGTATTATCCCGGTCAACTTCTATCTGGAGACAGACCAGCATGACCTGGTTTAAATTACCCCGGTAAACTTTTGCACCAGGTCCACGCCGCACCCGCGTGAAAAAAATAATTAACTTTTTTTTGCCACACCTATTGCGATTTAATAAAATAGTATTATCTTTGCATAAGTAATAACTCTTAACAATTTAAACATTTAATGCTATGGGATTAGACATGTATCTTTCCAAGAAGACCTATGTTAAACAATGGTCGCACAACAAACCCGAAGACCAATTCGAGGTGTCTGTTAAACGAGGTGGTGAACCTTTCGAGAAAATCGAACCTACTCGTGTATCTTATGTTACGGAAGAATTGATGTATTGGAGAAAAGCCAATCAGATTCACGGATGGTTTGTAAACAATACGGATGAAAGATTGGAGGAGGTTTCTTACTCTGTCAGCAAGGAGCATTTGGATAGCTTACTTGAAACTTGCAAGCAGGTCTTGGATATTATTAACAAATCCGAGAAGGGCGTAGTTCAAGTATTCGGTGGTTGGAAAGGTGGTGAGGAGTATAAGGTGGATGTCGAAGTTTACGATTGTGTCGATGAGATTACGGAACTACTTCCACCCACACAAGGATTCTTCTACGGCTCTAATGAGATTGACGACTATTACAAAGAGAATGTGGAATCGACAATCGAATTCTTGGAAAGAGAACTACCAAAGTGTACCGAGTACGATGAGTTCGAGTATTACGCATCTTGGTAGTATAAAATAATAATCGGGATACCATTAGGAATAATGGTATTCCTTTTATACCTTTGCTAAACATTAAATAAACTACTATATGCCAAATTGGTGCAACAACTTCATTATGATTTCGGGAGAGGAATCTAATATGAAACCCATCTACGACCTATTCAATAGCAGAGCTCCTGAAGTTGAAACTTTGGTTATGTCCACGCTTGTTCCCGAGAATGAAGAATTCGAGGAGATTAAGAAAAGCAATGCTTTTATCCTTTCACCTTATGTAACGTATTACGGCACAAAGTGGGACTTCCCATTGAATGAATGTGATATGGCAACACTTGAGCCTGATGATGTTTCCTTTAACAATGTCACAGCCTGGTCGCCACCCGAAGCTTTCTGTCAGAGGCTATCCGAGAAGTACGGCGTTGATGTCACAATTCAATATAGCGAAGGAGGTTGCGATTTTGCGGGGACTACATCATATTCCAACGGCGAACTGACTGAGAGTGAAACCTATTCATATCGTGAAGGGACGTATTACCTCGAGCCTGATTACTTTTGGGAATGTGTTGATACCGATTTGGAATGGATGTTTTGTGAAAACCCAAATATCACATTCGATGAGGTGTTGGGAACTATGTATCCTTTCATCACCAAAGAAGAAGACATTAAAGAAATGGAAGAAATTTATAATCATCATAAGAAAAATGAATCAGAAGGAAAAGAACCTGAAGGTGAAGTATAGTACCTTTCAGACCAAGATGAATTTTAACGAGTGGGCACAAACCTTTCAGGTGTCCACTCTTGCTCCCCACGTTGTCGAACCCTACGAGAAGAAGTTAGACAACTACAACGAATATGAGAAACGTAAGATGATATCATCCGTAATGGAGCTAACGATAGTAGCACCCGATTTTAATAAAGAACGCGTAATTTAAACAAACCAAATATGTCAAGAGAAAACAAATTAACCGGGGGAGTATTCACAGGGATTGTGGGTACAGCCGAAAAAATCAGTTCATATGATAAGTTCCTGAACCACACCGTCGATATGACACAGCCGCACAGTGAAGAACTTGTGAAGCATTGCAATAGATACAAAGACTTTATCAGTATGATGAAGACCAACTTCGAAAAGCTCGCTAAGCTTGAGGGTGTCATTATGCAGATGAGAGCTAAAGAACTAATCGCTGAAGAAGTAAAGTTATCATTGGTGCGCAACGAATACATCTATGCTCGAACGTTATTCTATCGTGAAGACCGTGAAACCAAAGACATCCGCATCATTGTTGGCAAGACAGAGTTCTACGGTAGCAACCTAGATGAACTTTACCGGGACGAAGCGTTTATGGCAATCGCTAAAGATAAGTTAGCCAAAGCTATAGATAAGGAGATTAAAAGAAACTTGAGCGAGTTAAACAAATATATGTAATACGATGGCAACTAAGATTCACACTAGTCACTTCAGTCGCGTACAGGATTTGCGCGAGGAGTTCATTGCAAAGATTGAGAAGTTCTTTATCGATAACGATTTGGAAACCATCAACTTCAAGCAAATGTTTACAGTATATCTCACTGCAGATAATCAAGGTGAGTTAACCGTAATGGAACCACACGTTATCAAAGCACTTGGACTCGGCACAGTACTATTTGGTCAGGATGCAATTGGTGACGATATTGAAATCAATATTAAGTACCTCGAACAGATTGGTGAGTTAGCATACATCTTGGATAGACTTGAGGACCGGGAATATTACATAGATTAATCAAGCAGTTTATATAATGTGAGGGTGGGCAGCAATGTCCACCTTTTTTTTGCCTCCGCGTATTACCTGCCGCACCTGCTATAATAACTTTACCGGGGTAATAATAAAAACCCGGTGAACTTCTACAGTGCGACGCAGCCAGGTCAGACTCTGGTTTAATTACCCCGGTAAACTTTTGACCCAGACCAGTGCAGCTCAAGTGCACAGCAAAATAACCCCGGTCAATATACTACAGCTCGGCCCGCGGCACACTGTCATAAAATATTTTTGTGCAGCTATTGCAATATTAAAATTTATGTATATCTTTAAAGCATCAATTTAAACTTTTAAGAAAATGAAAACTATTAAGCTATCTGACACAGTAATGGTGTCCGACCCTTGTTACACCACAGATGTATGGTGTATGCACAAACTTACAGGAGTCCTACCTGGTGAGTACTTAACAACTGTTATGAAATCTGACGAAGGTGATTGGGGAATCCGCGTTGGGCTACTAGTTGCTGTCCACAAAAATTATGCTGAAGACACGTTATCTTGGAGAACAGTACAAGGAGCTGACATCGGTGTTGACTCTGGTCAGTGCGGCATCTTCAGTCTAGATGGATACCGGAATGATGAATTATTTACCGGGGAATCTAAATGCGGGTTTGACAAATACCAAGATGGTGATAACTGGTATAACCACATATGTGATATGACGCTAAGCAAAGAACAGTGGGGCGCGTATGACACAGGCGTGGTATCATCATCAGGTTATGGTGATGGCTCCTACAGATTACTCGTGGCAAAACACAATGGTAAGATTGTTGGTATCGGCGTCGACTTCATAGGATATAAGAACCCAGCATTCAACCTAGCTATGGAGATTGCAGCAGAATAAATATTGAAACTTTACCGGGGTATTACACAGGGTGTCATCAATGACACTCTGTCAACCCGTGTCCAAACTTTTATAACATTAAAAACTATTATACTATGAAAAGATTACTAACAGAGCTCGAGTGGAGATGGGACTTCTACTTCGCCATCTTCTTATACAACCCACACAAGGTTCACAGATACGACGCCTATATGAGGAAGAAGTGGGGTAAGCGTTACACTGACATGTAAGACAACTTGACTCCCTTCGGTCGGTCTACGACGCCGGGGTTTAGCTTCACCTGCTGCGGCCCATGTGCTGCAAGCCACGAGGGACGAGTGTATGACAAGTTTACCGGGGTTATATACCTCAGGCGGCACCGGCATGTCCATATGTTTACCGGGGTCCACGCTCAGCATACATGTAAAAAAATATTTCACCGGGATTTCGTATTGTCAAATCTTTTACCTATATTGTATATGTACATAAATTAATCTCATATGAAAGTAAAAGACATTATCAACCAAACCCTTGAGGAGCGTAATACAAAGACTGTATATGTTCCCGTAGCAGACAACATCTATCACACCGGTTACTCATACCGCGTACGTGTAAGACAAAAGAATAAACTTGTAAGCAAATACTTCAAGAACAAAAAACAAGCAATCCAATTCCGTAATGGAATGATTCAGTAAATCCATTTTAAGTTTAAATTGTTGTTTTCAGAAACCCTGAGACTTTTAGATTCTTGGTTTTTATGGTGATAACGGGTCCCCTTTGGGGACCCTTCATCCCGAAAGTTGTATTATTCTAAGATGTATTACCCAACATGGGGTATTCGATGTATTACTTTACCGGGGTAAAAACAATGAAATTTATAAGTACTTTTATTAATATTTCACTATAAAATAACAGTGTATTACAGTTTATCATAAAATTGTATTTTACAAAGATTTATGGTGTTCCATATGACATTCTCTACAATACCATACCACATCAAGTGGTTTATTATAATCATGATGGTGCGCCTCCGCAATCGGGTTACCACACGTAATACAAGGTTGTTTAATTATTTTACCTCTTTTTATATAAACATTTAAGTAGGACCGGCAATTTGCTTTGAGTTTCTGTTCCGGCGTTAATTCAGAATGTCTTTTTCTGTTTAATCTCATGTATTCATTGTGACAAAATAGGCAATATCTATTTTTTCCTCTTCTATTATCTTCAATAGGTCCATCACATTTAGAGCAAGTTTCTTTATTCATACTAATAAATATATGAAAAATGTTTCACAATAACAAAACCCCGGTAAACTTTGTATTACATATTAACTATTATAAGCTACAGGCGTGTTGTCGGTATAAAAGTATTAGTTTATTATTTTGCAAACATATAATAGTATAAGTGTATTACCGGCCTCCCTACGGTCGGCCGTTCATCCCGTATATGTAAAAGCATATAATAATGGTTATGTAATACGGATTATATGTAATCGCATATAGTATGTCCTGAAGGGCCTGTATTACGTGCCGGGATGAAGGTCCGAGACGGAGTCGAGGACCGTAATTAATGCCGGTTATTACAAATATTTTTTTATATTGCTCTTTACTTCACACACGAGACAATCCTATGGACTAAGCACCGGTAAATAAGATTAATTAAATTTCCGGTATAGTGTATATCCGGCGTGGAATTCTGAGGAAAAAAAGATAATTTAGGATACAAAATAACACTACGATAAAAGTGTGCTAAAAAAGTACCGCTTATGGTATTAAAAACGCAGATAAAATGGGGGTTATTTTAGGGGTAAAAAAAGTGCTGATATATGTTACCGGAGAGGGTAAAAAGTAGTATACCTTAAAGGGTATAAAGTAGATTATGTATGGGGAAATTATACCCGGAAAGGTATAAAAAAGGTCCCGATTATGTACCGGAACCTTGTACTGGAACGGTCGGGAATCTGTCGATTCCCTCCCTTCAGGATTGTTTAAGTTCTTTATTTAACTTCCATAATTTATCACGACCAATGTTGTATTTTTCATTAATTTCTCTTTGTGTGATTCCTTCTAAAAGTAGTGATTTAATCTTATCTATAAATTCAACACTATGTCTATTTCCATTACTTACTCTACCACTACCCAACCATTCACCCCAACTCTCCCATTCATTAGTTTTACCATAAAAACCTTGTGGGTCAGCAGGAATTTGTGATGGTCTAATAGTGCTACTATATTCTCTCCACTCATCTGCGTTTTTTAATTTTAACGAATGGATAAACTTCTTAGCCTGAAGATATGGTAGAAATGTTTTTTTAACGTCAGCAATAACACCTGTCCCTAAAAACTTACCCCAACTATCCCAACCTTTGTTTTTATAGGTATTTTGTGGATTTGTGGGTATATATGGTGGTCTCTCACCACTTTTTGTCCACACATAAAAATCTGACATTTTTCTTAACTTTAAATTACGTACAAATTTCTCAGCTTCGTCATATGATACAAATTTAGGTTTTTCCTCAACACCCAAAAATTTAGACCAATTAATCCAATCTTCTTTATAAGTTTTATCCGGATACATGGGTACATCAATTGGTTTCTCATTTGCATTCCAATAATCAAACCATTGCTTCCAACTTTTAATGTTAAAAGGTTTTATAAATTCAACAAGTTCATCATATTTCATAAAACCTTTCCATCCATCTACAATACCTAAATAATCCCACCAACTATTCCATTCGTCTTTAAATAATTCTGAAGGTCTTGTTGTTATATAATTAGGTCTATTTCCTGATGATGACCATTTTTGATATTCTCTAAAAGATTTTAATTTTAAACTTCTAACATAATCTCTACTTTCTTTAAATGATAGATATTCAATTTTTAAATACTCACCTGTTCTTCCTAATACATTACTTGTTAAGTCGTTATATACTTTATCCCAATATACTTTTAGACTTTGGTCTGCGTTAATGTCTCTATCTATTTGAGTGGTGATGTTTCTACGTTGGATAGAACCAAACACTTCCACATCACTTTCATCAATGTTAGTTTCCGTGGCTTCTATGTGAATATTCTCATCTTGAATGTATTTGTTTGCTACACGTAATAAAGTAGATATCTCTGTTGTGTCAGGATTAGTTGGGATATATACTATTAGTTCTTTTCCATCCACCGGTCTTTGACCACGACCAATCCATTGTGAACCGGTAATCTCACTTCCCATATCATAGTCGGCAATTAGACCATCTGTGTTAGGTGCATCGGTTCCTGTAACCATCCACGGTGTACCAATGAAGATTGCTTTCTTATAGTCATTAAACTTCATGGCGGAATTAATACCATCTACTCTTAACCCTCTTACTATCACATAGTCTTTCGGAATAATATCTAAGTCTTGTAAGTTTTTGATAAGTCTAATGAAAAGGTGTGTGTTTACAATAAGACTTGTTACAACCATCGGATGTGTTCTTTCATCTTCCTTGATTGATTTAACCAAACACACGGCACTTCTTAACATTCTACCTCTTACGGATAAGGTTGTCTCTTCATCGAATACCGTCTCTATAATGTTATTGGATTCTATCTCTCTGATAAGTGTATTGTTATCTGAAACCTCCACGGTTTTAAATAAGATTGGACAACTTCTACCCTCGGATATGGTTTGAGACACTGTAATCTCATTGGCAATTACACCGAAGTATTGTTCGTCATCATTATAGATTCTATCTTTGTTAGTGTCAATACCTCTTCTACGTTCAGTTGCTGTAAATGATACTTGATGACTTGATATGGTTCTTACAACCGCATCTACCTTGTCAGTATCTTTATGACCGGTGAACTCTTGTTCCTCATCTATAATGGATACCGGTGTTATATTAAGTTTTAATCTCTGTGAGATTGTCTTAAACTTTTCATTGAACTCACCGGCACTTCTATTGTTTACATAGAAGATTACTCTCTCGGGAGATTTAAATGATTCTTCTAATATCTCATTTAATTTAGTTTCCGATGCTGAATAGTTCTCAATACCATACTTAACCTGACCATTAACATATTTCTTCTCGGAACAGATAACCATACGTTTAAAACCATCACCAGCATTAGAGAACTGTGAATGTTTAACCGATAGTTGTTTGGTTGCCGGTATATTGTGACAATAGTATATGATGAACTTACTATCTTTGTATTGTTTCCACCGGTGGATACCATACCACATAATGAAACTCTTACCGTATCCACACGGGATGATAGACCTTACTTTATTGTTTTCATTTAAAACCTCACCGATTTGTTCAGTTACCTCACTTTGTTTACCCATAGCTTGAACCATAGATAAATTTGTTTTGTGATTATAACCCATCACTCTAATAATGGCATTACTTAATGCGGTGGACCATTCCTCTTTGATTCTATCTAACCATTCATTAACCGGACCGGTATAGAACTCAGTGCCTAAACCTTTGGTGTTAGATGACCAGTCGGACATATTCTCTTTGAATAGAGAATCCATTGTTTGTACAATGTCACCGGCTTGTTTATCGGATATACCTTGTGGTAAGTATTTTCTAAGATCGGAAGAGCACACGTCTGAACTCCAGTCACGATCAGCGATCTCGT
>ERZ650310.109-NODE-109-length-24143-cov-7.749543_pt1 | contig 24143 bp, 28 predicted proteins | sample MGYA00376246_ERZ650310 | MGnify/ENA primary metagenome ERZ650310 (study PRJEB26733, sample SAMN07839286) | wastewater metagenome | biome: small river; feature: stream; material: water | place: USA: North Carolina | collected 2016-03-01 ...
CTGTCCTCTCTCTCCCCGATCACCTAGGAGGACCCGTGGACGGCTACCTACGGCCCGCTGACGACCTATTGGCCCCGGCTGTGGCAGAAGCCATCGCCTCGCTCCCAGAGGAGCCCAGAGACGCTGCCGCGGCCCGTCTGGCGTGTGCGTATGCCGAGGCCGTCGACAATGCGTCCGACCCGGAGAAGGCTCTGGCGGATCTTGGTCCCAAGCTGCTGGCCGTCCTGGACGCGCTGGGGCTGACCCCTCGGGGGCGCGCTGCCGTGAAGGGGGGTGTGTCCAGTGGGCAGTCTGGCAACAGTGCCGCCGACGCTCTCGCCAAGCTACGGGAGCGCCGCGCTGCTCGCTGAGGTCCGGGGCCACACGGTCCCGCGTCTGTTTACGCCACCGCTCGTTCCGCCTGGCCCGTCTGAGTGCCCGTGCGGGTCGTGTGGCCTAACCCCTGCCACGTCGGACGGGTTCGCGTTCATCGAGTTCAACCGCGACGTGCTGTGCTCGCCGCTCGACCCGTGGCAGGAGTTCGTCTCGATCCACGGGCTAGAACTGCTGCCCGATGGGCGGCCGAGGTTCCGGGTCGTGCTGCTCCTCGTGTCTCGGCAGAACGGGAAGACCGAGCTACCGGTCCGGCTGTCCCTGTGGTGGCAGTTCGTCTGCCTGGTCCCGCTGATCCTGGGCACGTCCACGAAACTCGACTACGCCAAAGAGTCGTGGATGAAGGCCGTGAAGCTGGCCGAGAAGGCTCCGGGCATCCCCGTGACCCGTGACGACCGGAAGAGGTGGACTAGGCAGGCGAACGGCGAGCAGGAGTCGTGGCACACCACCGAGGACGGCGATGACTGCCGGTACAAGATTGCCGCGTCGAACGAGGAGGGCGGCCGGTCCCTCACGATCAACCGGTTGGTCCTGGACGAGTTGCGTCAGCATCACACCTATGACGCGTGGGCGGCGTCTGTCCCCGCTGTGAACGCTGTGCGTGACGGGCAGGTGTGGGCGATGAGCAACCAGGGCGACGTGCGGTCCGTCGTGCTCAACGACAAGCGGGCCGCCGCGCTCAAGTACATGAAGACCGGCGAGGGGGACCGACGGCTTGGCCTGTTCGAGTACTCGGCACCGGACGGGTCCGACCCGCTCGACATCGAGGCGCTGGCCTACGCGAACCCGAACCTCGGGGCGACGCACGATCATGGGCTCGACCCGGAGGTCCTGCTAGGTGACGCCGAGACTGCGGTGGCGGCCGGCGGTGAGGCTCTGGCCAAGTTCAAGATCGAATGTATGTGCATGGCGGTGCCGATGCTGGACGGCGCTATCGATCCGATCGCGTGGGCCGCGGGTGCGATCGAGGGCGACCTGTCTGACGTCCGGTCCCGGGTGGCGTTGTGCCTAGACGTGTCGCCGGATGGCCTGCACGCGACGCTCGCGGCTGCTGCTGTCCTTGAGGATGGGCGGGTCCGCGTCGAGGCTGTCGCGGCGTGGTCCGGGCAGGACTGTACGGCTGCCATGCGGCGTGACCTGCCCGGATGGGAGGCCAGGGTCAAGCCTGCGGCTCGTGGGTGGCTCCAGAACGGTCCCGCGGCGGCGCTGACGGCGACGCTGACGGCGTGGGATGCCATCGGTTCGGACGCCGCTGCTATCTGCATGGGTCTGGCTGAACAGGTGACCGCAGGGCAGGTCCTGCACTCTGACGACCCGCTGCTCAACGCCCACGTGACGGGCGCCGAGAAACTGCGGACGGGTGACCGGTGGGTGTTCTCCCGTCGGGGCGGTGGGCACTGTGATGGCGCCTATGCGGCTGCTGGGGCTGTCCACTTGGCCCGGACTCTGCCGCCGTCGCTGGGCCGTATCCGGTTGGTTACGGCGAGTCGTCGTTGAACGTTTCACCAAAGTCATCCCATGACCCTATGATCCAACCTATGGGTTGGCGGGAGCGGCTGCGCTTCACACGCGACGTAGCGATGACCGCTCCCATCACGCCCGAGCCCACCCCGCCCCGAGCCCGGTTCTCGGCGTCGTCGTCCCTGCTCGACGGACCCTGGTCCGACGCAGGCATGTGGCAGGGGTTCGCGTCCTCGCTGGCGCGGCGTGTCAGCCGCGACGAGGCACTGTCGGTGCCGTGCGTGATGCGCGCCAGGAACATGATCGCGGCGATTGCGACCCTCCCGTTGAGGACCGTCGACGGCGACCGGAACGAGGTCCGTGTACCGCTGCTGGAGCAGATCGACAGGAACGTCGGCAACGTCGTCACGATGGCCGCGACCGTCGAGGATCTGCTATTCGAGGGCGTCTCCTGGTGGCGGGTTACGGCGTTCGGCTGGGACAACTACCCGGTGTTCGCTGAACACATCCAGCACAACCGGGTGCACGTACCGCCGGTAGGCCGGGTCCGTATCGACGGGATCGAGGTCGACTCTGCCGAGTTGATCCGGTTCGACTCGCCTGCTCCCGCGCTGCTCGTCTACGCGGCCCGGTCGATCCGTAGGGCGCTGCTCCTGGAGCGTGCCGCAGCGATGTACGCAGCGGACCCTCAGATGCTCGGATTCTTCACTCCAGCGGACGGCGTCACCGACCCGGGCACCGACGAAGCCATCACGCAGATGCTGGACGACTTCCAGGCCGCGAAGGCTGAACGCACCACTCCCTACATGCCAGCCGCGATCAAGTACAACCCCCTGTCGGTCATGTCGCCGGCCGATCTGCAACTCGCCCAGCTACAGGACCGGGTGGCGCTAGACATCGCCAACATGACCGGGCTCGACCCCGAGAATCTGGGCGTCAGCACGACGTCGCGGGTCTACACGAACGCTACGGACCGTCGCCAGGACCGGATCAACGACGTGCTCGCGCTCTACATGCGGGCGATCACCGACCGGCTGTCGATGGGCGACGTGACGAAGCGTGGGCAGCGGGTCGTGTTCGACCTGGACGACTACCTCAAGTCCGACCCGAAGACCCGCGCCGAGGTCGCCTCCATCCTCCGCGGGCTCGATGCCATCACCGTCGATGAGATCCGCGAGGCCGAGGAGAAGCCGGTCCTCACCCCCGCCCAGGCTCGTGCGTTGGCCCCGAAGCCCGCCCCCGTTGTCCCCGCCGTCCCGGCTCAGTCCGCGGACGCTAAGGAGCCACTCATGGCAGTCCCCGCCCGTGGGGTCGTGTCGTTCGCCCGGGAGGCCGGGATCACGTTCGACCTGGCCACCACCGATGCGTCGTTCACGGTCGATGAGAACACCCGCACCGTGACCGGGCTCGCTGTCCCGTGGGGGCAGGTCGCCCGGTCGGATGGCCGCAGGTGGCGGTTCGAGCGTGGCTCCGTGAAGTGGTCCGACACGGGCCGGGTGAAGCTGCTCCGGGACCACGACCACTCGCAGGCTCTCGGCAAGGCCATCGCACTGAACGACACCCCGGCCGGTCTGGTCGCGTCGTTCAAGGTGGCCCGCGGCAAGGCCGGTGACGAGGCTCTCCAACTCGCTGCGGACGGCGTCCTGGACGGGTTGTCCATCGGGATCGACTTCCACGACGGGGGCACCATCCCCGACCCGCAGAACCGTGGCGTGAACCTCGTTCAGAGCGCCGCGCTCCGCGAGGTCTCGCTGACCGCTGTGCCCAGTTTCGATGACTCGCGGCTCACATCCGTGGCCGCGTCCGCACCAGCAAGGGATCTCACCATGTCCGACGTTGTGCCCGAGCAGGCTCCTGCTCAGCCCGCCCCGGCCGCTGCGCCGGATACCGCCGCGTTCACCAGTGCCGTGGAGGCGTTCACCGCCGCCGTGGAGAACCTGGGCGTCCGCCTGTCCGACCCGCAGCACGAGCAGCGGGCGACCGTCGACCCCTCCCGGGCCACCGTGGTCGAGTCGCTCGTCTACACCCTGGACGGGCGTGGCAACTCGTTCGTGCAGGACGCCTGGAACGTCCACAAGGGCCGCTATGGCTCGGCCGAGACCCAGGACGCGTTCGCCCGCATCCAGAAGTACGAGAAGCAGACCCAGGATCTCGCGCACCGTGCGTTCATGGCCGGTGGCCGGACCACGTTCGCCAACGCTGGGAACACCACCGACCAGGCGCAGCTCCTGCCGCCGGGATACAGGCCGGATCTGTACGTCGGCCAGATCCCGCAGGGCCGCCCCCTGTTCGAGGCCGTCTCGTCCGGGACGATCCAGAACGCCAACCCGTTCAAGGTCCCAGTGTGGGTCGGCTCCGCTGGCCTGAACGGCACGAACAGCGAGGGCACCGGCCCCAGCACCGGAACCATCACCGACCACACGTACCGCACGGTCAGCCCGACCGCGCAGTCGGGTGAGTTCGTCATCACCCGCGAACTGGTCGACTCCAGCAACCCCGCCATCGACCAGATCGCGTTGGCCGCGATGCGCGAGGAGTACGCCCGCGACACCGAGGGCGTCATCGCTGCGGCTCTCGCTGCCGCCACCGACAACGACACCGGGTCGGGGCAGTCCACCGAGGGCTGCTACGTCTCGGCCAGTGTGGGCGATGGCGCCGACCTGGACGACGCGCTCATGGACCACCTGTCCAGCGTCCCGTTCCGCCGGTTCCTCCCCCCAAACCGCATCGTCGCCTCCAGCACCGGATTCCCGGCGCTGGCCAAGGCAAAGGACTCCTCGGGTCGGCGTCTGTTCCCCTACATCGCCCCGCAGAACGCCGGGGGCACCCTCGGGCAGGGTGCTCAGTCGCTGGAGGTCTACGGGCTCGCCTGCCGTCCCGCCTACGCGCTGGAGGCTGGCGTTGACGACGTGATGCTCTGGAACGCCGTGGACCTGTGGGCGTGGGAGTCGGGTCTCCTGACCTTCCGCTTCGAGGAGAAGCAGGGTCCGGAGAACATCGTCCTCAACATCTGGGGCTACTTCGGATTCCAGATCCTCCGCTACACGGGCATCAACGCGACCAACCACACGGGCGCGTAACAACACCCTCCGACTGCCACCCGGACCCTCCGGGGACCGGGTGGCAGTAAACGGGCACCACGACAAGGAGATGTATCGCAATGGGACAGAACAGGACCCTGGTCCTCAAGGCGTCGGGCGCGGTCGGCGCTGCCGGTGGCAACTCGGCCACCTTCACCAACCGTGACGGGCGCGGCGTGACCGTGTTCGTGAAGAACACTGCCGGTTCGGGGACCAACCCAACCGTGACCGTGAAGCTCCAGGAGAACGTGCCCGGGGCCGGGTGGGTCGATGTCACCGGGGCGACCACCGCCGCGATCGCGGGTGGCACCCCCGGGACGACCGCGTTCACCGTCTACCCGGGCGTGACCGTCGCCTCGAACGCTGGCGTCTCTCGGCCGCTCGGCAAGGTCTGGCGGGTGGCTTGGGCCATCGGCGGGACGTCGACTCCGACCGTGACGTTCTCCGTCGACGCGCAGGTTCACGCCTGACCGACCCACCCCGAGCGGTCCTCCCGGCTCCTGGCCCCCGACTGGGGCCGGGGGGACCATCCCCGAAGGGAATGCACCGATGACCGACCCACAGACCGAGCAGGTGGAGGCTCAGCCGCTCGTGTTCACGTGCACTGCTGAGGCGACTGTGACCCGCGCCGACGGAACCACCAGGGATGAGGACTGACCGATGGCTCTCGGGCTCTCGACACAGCTAGCGAACGACCTGCTCAACACGCTGCGGAACGTCTCGTATGCCGAGGCTGGCGTCTACGTGAAGCTCCACACGGGCGACCCCGGTTCGGCCGGCACCGCCAACGCCAGCGCCGAAACGACCCGGAAGGCGATCACGCTCTCTGCCGCGTCCGGTGGCTCTGCCGCGCTGTCGGCGTCCGTGTCGTGGACGTCGTGGCCCGCCGGGACCGAGACGATCAGCCACTTCTCGATCCACGATGCGGCGTCCGCTGGGACGTTCCTCTGGTCGGGTGCGCTGTCCGCGTCCAAGACCGTGTACGCGGGCGACACGTTGACCTTGAGCACCCTCACCGCGTCGTTCTCGACCCTGGCCGCGTGACCTGATGGGGGTGACCCTGTGACCACCTACGTGAACGAGGCGTTCACGGGGTCTGACGGTGCCGCGTGGTCGTCGTCGTGGACGACCGGTATCACCGGGACCGGCTCCACGGCGACCATTCAGAGCAACAAGGGGCGTCTCCTCAGCGGCACACAGGGCGGGTACTCGGGGTCGAGCAGGATCTCCCGCCGGGTCAACGCCACCATGCCCGCGGACGTCGACATCAGCGGGACATGGACCCCGGACAGCAACGAGCCGTATGCCAACGTGATCGTGCGTGGCGACACCGCGCTCAACTCCCAGACCGGGTACACGCTCAAGCTGAACAAGTCGGGGACGCTCGGCGTCGAACGGGTCGTCAATTGGTCCGGTACCTCGATCGGCTCGTTCTCGTTCTCGGCGTCCTCGAACACCACCTACGGGTTCCGTCTCCGCGTGGTCGGGACGTCCGTCAAGGCACGCGTGTGGTCCGGGACCGAGCCGACGACGTGGAACGTGGACGTCACCGACTCGAACATCACCGCGGCCGGTGCTGTCGGCATGGCTGTCGCCTGTGGGAACGCTGCCGTAGGCCACGGCGTCTCGTTCGATGACGTGATCGCCGCGGACCCCGTGCAGGAGCACACCGCGTCGGGCACGGTGACTGGCGCCGCGTCGGTGACCGGGGCAGCGTCCAGGGAGGCGTTCGGCGCCGCTACAGCGACCGCTGCCGCCTCTCTGACCGCCTCCGGGTTCTCCCAGAAGCTCTCAGACGGAACCGCGACCGGTTCGGCCACCCTCACCGGGGCCGCGACGCGTCTCGTGGGCGCTGACGGAACCGCTACGGGCGCTGCCACCGCTACGGGCACCGCGAGCAGGGAGACGACGGGTGCTGCTACGGCGACCGGGGCCGCCACCGCCGCTGCCGACGCGTCCCGTGAAGCGTTCGCCACCGCCACCGCTACCGGGGCCGTGGCCGTCACGGGCACGGCTGCCCGTTCAACTACAGGTGACGCCACCGCCGATGCTGCCGCCGTCCTGGAGGGCACCGCGGACCGCACGGCCACCGCTGACGCCACAGCCACCGCCACCGGGGCACTGACCGGCGACGCCACCCGCGAGGCCGTCACCGGGGCGTCTGTGACCGCCGCCGGGGTGTTGGCCGCCACCGCGGAAGTGTCCCCGGGCAGCGAGCCCGCAGGCACGCTGACAGCGGCTGCCACCGCCACCGCTACTGCCGTCATCGTCCGGTACCTGACTGGGACAGCCACCGCTGACGCCACGCTCACGGGCGCGGGGACCGTCGAGCGGCCCACGTTCGCCGCGTTGGCCGCCGGGGCGCTGCTGACCGCGTCCGCGACCGTCACCTCAGCCGTCACCCCGGGGTCGCTCCAGATCAGCGCGGTGGGGCGGCGTGTGCCCGTCATGGCGTGCGCCGCGCCCGCACGGGGCGGCGTGTCCACCGCGGCCCGCAACGCACCGGAGGTTTCCCGTGGCTGACCACATCGACGTCACTGTCACTACCGCCCGGACACGTATCCACAACGCGACCGCTCACCCGGACGTGCAGGTCCAGAACCTCGGCGTCCACCCCGTCACGATCGAGAACGACGCGGCCCCGGGCGTGGCGACTGTCCTCCGCCCGTCCGGCCCCCCGGTCCTGATCCCTGGTCGCCATGACATCTACGGGCAGGCCACGGGCGGCTCCTGCCCGGTCAGGATCAGATACCCCCGGTACAACCGGCCCGGGTACTACTCGGCCGACGATTTCCCGGACGATGCCCGGCCCGGGTACTTCGACCACGCGTCCGGGTCCGTCGCTGCCGGTATGCCCGGACTCCTCGCCATCGACGGGGGCACCCTGTGAGCCGAGACCGGTACCTGCTCGGGTCCGTCGTCCCGCTGACGTTCAACGTCAAGGACGCTGACGGGAACCTCGCGGACGCTGCTGCCGTCACCCTGACCGTCACCCGCCCGGACGGGACCACGGCGATCCTCGTGGTCGACCACCCCGCCGTGGGCGACTACCGGGCCGACTACGTTCCCGTGCAGACGGGGTGGCACGTCGCCAGGCTGGTAGCGACAGGCGCTAACGCCGGTTCGATCGAGGACGCGTTCGAGGTCACCCCCGCGTACATCGCCCACGTCACCGCTGCCGATGTCACCTACTACATCGGCGCCGGGTCCTGGACAGAACCGCAGGTCGCTAGCGCGCTGGCCGCTGAACGGTCCGCGCAGGCCGCCAACTGCCGCATCGACCCGTACACCGCGGATCTCCGTGAGGCACTGCTACGGCGGTGCGCCCGGAACCTCGCCATGCGGGGCATCCCGTTGGCCGTCCTCCAGGGCGACGGCGAGACCGGTTCGGTGGTCCTGCCGCGCAACGACCCGGAGGTCCGTCGCCTAGAAGGTCCCTACCGGCGGCTCTGCTTCGGGCAGAGGACCCGCTGATGGCCACGACCCGCGCAGAGTTCGCCGCAGCGCTCTCCACCGTCGCAGGCGTCACCGGCTACCAGTACCGCCCGGCCGCGATGCGTCCTGGGGACGCCTGGCCAACGCTGGCCGTACTGGAGCGGGCCGATGGGCTCGCGTTCGAGGCGACATGGAGCGTGTGGGTCATCCTGCCCTCCGACGAGAAGGCCGCGAGCGAGCAGACCGACGCACTGGTCGGGCCGCTCGTGGCCGCGCTAGAGCCGGTCGCGTTCGTTGACCGCATCACACCGTCCCTCGTGAAGACCAGCGGGGGCGACCTGTTCGCACTAGAGATCACCGTTAGGAGCGAGTAACCATGTCCGCACCCGCTGGCGCGTTCGTCATCCGGAACGCCACTCTGACCATCGGCGCAGTCGCCTACGCCAACCAGGTCACCAAGGCTCGGCTCGTCCCCGAGACCCCCGTCCAGACCATCCGGACCCTTGTCCCGGACGGCATCGTCCAGGACGTCGACAACACCGCGTGGACCCTGGAGCTCGCCGGTATCCAGGACTGGAAGGACGCGCAGGGGCTCGCCGACGCGCTCAACGACGCCGCTGGCACCCAGGTCACGATCGTCCTCCAGCCCAAGTCCGGTACGGGTGAGCGCAAGGCCACGTTCGTGGCGATGGCCATGCCGGTCGAGTTCGGCGGCGAGCAGGGCGCGTTCGCCACGTTCGACGTGACCTTGCCCGTGGTCGGCGGCGTCACCTTCGCTACGGCGGCCTGACATGGCCATGCACGACCTGACCGTCACCTACGACGAGGGCGAACCCGTCCACGTCGGCGCAGGGCAGCGGGAGATGGCCGAGTTCGAGGCGCAGTCGTTCGGCTGCTCCTCGCTGACCGCGCTGGACGTCAAGCCGGTGACCTACCTGCGGTTCCTCGCCTACGCGGCCCTGCGGCGCTCTGGTGGGCTCCCACGGAAGGGGCTCCCGTTCGATGCCTGGTCCGAGGGCGTCGAGTCCGTCGTGTTCGCCACCGTGGAGGCGCCGGACCCTACCCCGCCGGGTCCATCCGTCGAGGACTGATGAGCCTGGCGCTCGCTACCGGGCAGCCATTCTCGGAGGTCCTGGACTGGTCGGATCAGGACATCGCAACCGCCCACGCGCTGCTAGAGGAACTGCACGACAGGATGTGAGACGGATGGACCTAGACGTTCAGGGCGCTGAGTCGATGCGTCGTCTCGCCGCTGACCTGCGGGCCGTGGACGACAAGAAAGCGATCCTCAAGGCGCTGCGGAAGGAACTACGGGAGCCGGTCCCGCGGGTCCGGGTGGCGATCCGGGCCGCCGCCGTCCGGGACCTGCCGGGCAAGAACGGGCTCGGGGCGTGGGTCGCCAAGACCCGGGTCAACGCGTCGGTCAGGATCAGCGGGTCCGCGTTCGCTGGGCTGTCCCTGCGGGGTGGCCGGTCCAGTACGACAGGCAAGAAGTCAGATATCCGCAGGATCGACGCTGGCAAGGTCCGGGCACCGTCCTGGGGACGCCGGGGCAAGGGGGCGTGGCATCTCCAGGAGGTCACCCCAGGTTTCTTTACGAAGACCGTCACCGACGATTTCGCCGGGGCGTGGCAGGCCGCCGCGTTGGCTGCCGTTGACCGGGTGGTGAGCGACCTTGGCCGGTAGCACCCGCGAGGCACGCGTAGATGTCATCGGCAGGGACCGGGCGTCCGCTGCGTTCAAGTCCGCGGCGAAGGGTGCCGAGGACGCCAACGCCAAGATCAAGAATCTCAAGGATGGGTTCGGCAAGGCGGTCGGCCCGGCGCTCGCGCTGGGCGCCGCCGTGGCCGTCGCCTCCCGGATGCTGGACCGTGGCCTGGCACAGTCGCTGTCCCGGGCCACCGCCCAGGTCGCACTAGGCGAGAAGGGCTACGCCGCGCTGTCTGCGGCTGCCGAGAAGAACGCCCACGTCCTCGGGCTGTCCCGCGCCGAGTTCATCGCTTCCGCCGGCCAGACGGCGCGGCTGACGAAGAACCTCGGGTTCAGCCAGCAAGAGGCCGCCAAGTTCGGCTCAACCATGCCGGATCTCGCCGCGAAACTGTCGATGCTGTCGGCAGGCACAACGTCCGCGGCCGAGGCGTCCGACATGATGTCCTCGGCTCTGGCCGGTGAGTTCGACCCGTTGCAGAGGCTCGGCATCGCTATCAGCGCGGCCCGGGTCGAGCAGGAGGCCGCGACCATCTCGAAGCGCGAGGGCGGCCGGGTCACCACCGAGCAGGCCAAGGCGCTGGCCGTCCTGGAGATCGTGCAGAGGCAGACCACCGACGCGTCGAAGGTCGCCACCACCGAGGCCGGGAAGCAGGCGCGGAAGGTCGCCGAGGCGAAGGCTCAGATCAAGGAGTTCGCCGACTCGATCACCGCTGCGGCGCTCCCCGCGCTGGCATCGTTCACGGGCGCGCTGAACGACAACGTGAAGGCCACCACCGAGGCTGACGGCATCCTGGGCAAACTGGGCGGCGCGGCGAGGACCGCGGGGACCGGCTGGGAGGTCTATTGGAATTGGCTCGGGAAGGTCACCGGAGAGACGGACAACCAGACCGCCGCAGCCGAACAGCAAGCACCCGCGCTGGACGCTGCGGCGCAGGCCGCGAACGACGCCAAGGTCGCGCAGGACAAGCTGTATTCGCAACTCCAGCGCACGACCGAGGCGCAGATCAAGCAGTCCGAGGTCATGTTCGGCACCCGGGACGCTGCACGTGACTACGAAGCCGCGATCGACGCTGCCGCCGCTGCTGTGCGGGAGAACGGTCGGACCCTGGACATCACCACCCCGAAGGGCCGCGCCAACGAGGCCGCGCTGGACGACATCGCCAAGGCCGCGCTACGCCAGCGCGAGGCCATGCTCAAGGCAGCCGCGTCCGGGCCGCAGCTAGATGCGGCGCTGGCGTCGTCCAGGGCCGCGTTGCAGGCCGCTGGGGAGCGGTTCGGGATGACCACGCCGAGGGCGAAGGCTTACGCCGATCAGATCCTCGGGATTCCGAAGGCCGTAGCGACAACCGTGTCGCTAAGCACGGGCGACGCAATGCAGAAGCTCGACACGCTCATTCAGCGAATCGCTCTCGTCAACGGGAAGATCGTCCGACTCCAGGTAGCGGCGAACAGCGCGAACGTCCGGGAGGGCCGGTCCGCGTCGTTCGGTGACGGCGGGTCGTCGTGGGTCGAGTTCGCTGCTGGCGCGGGCTGGTCCCCGTCCTCTGGCCGGTCGTCCCCGCCCGTGGTCAACAACGCCGTCCGGGTGTTCATCGACGGGGACGAGGTCCGTTCGATCGTCCACGAGGAGGTAGACGTCGCCATGGCGTCTATGGCCTGGCAGGACGCCACAGGAGGCCGACTGTGACCGCGACCGTCACCGCCGTCGAGCAGGACGACGCGTGGCCGCCCAGGGCCGCCGTGAGCGTCACAGGGCTAGCCACGGGGTCCACGGTGTCCCTGTACCGGTCCGTGTCCGGGACGAGGACCCTCGTGCGTGGTGCACGCGAGGTCACCATGGCGAACACCGCGCTGGTCCGCGTGGACGCTGAACTACCGTTCGGCGTCCCGGTCCGTTACGTGGCCGTTATCAACGGGGTGACCGAGGTCACATCCGACGCAACCACGTACACCCTGACCGGCGGGAAGGTCGCTGTCACCGACGCCATCACCGGGCTGGCCGCCCAGGTCGTCGTCGTGTCCTGGCCGACGAAAGAGAACCGCCGCGTGTCGTCGTCGTTCGTGGCCGGTGGCCGCAACGTCGTCGTGTCTGGCCCCCGGCCCGGGTTCGAGGCCACCATCGAGATCCTCACCGAGACCGACTCGGCGCGGGAGCAGTTCGCGGCGCTCCTCGCCGGGGCGACCGGGAACACCCTCCAGATCCGCCAGCAAGGCGGCTACGGGGGCGTCGACTGCTACGTGTCGGTGGTGTCTGATACGGAACGCCGGTACTCCGGTGACGGGAGCGACCAGCGCCGGTTCTGGGAACTGGACGTGGTCGAGACCGACCCGTGGCCCGACACGTTCGAGGACCGCTCCGCGTGGACCTATGACCAGCTAGCGGTCGTCTACGCGTCCCTCAAGTACTCGGACATCGCGGCCGACTACGCCACGTACCTTGCCCTCGCGCAGGGCATCCTCGCCGCTCCTGGTGGCGGTGGGCAGGCCGGTGGCGGTGGCGGGACGACCGGGTTCAACGGCGACGGCGTGAAGCTGGTCGCGCCGACCGCGAGCGTGTCCGGGCAGGACGTCACCCTCTCGTCCCTGGTCGAGTGGGACCGGGCGATCGACTTCAAGTACCGGCAGATCGCGGTCCGGCCCCCGGCCGGGTCCGGTGGGACCGGGTTCTCTGTCGGGTACGCACCGGAGGCCGAGGCCGGGGCAGGCACTCAGACCGTGTCCGGGACCGGGACGTGCGACGTGAACGGGGCGTGGACCGCGTTCGCCACGTACTCGCTCGTGGCCTCGCCCGCGTCGACGGACTGGACGGACGGGCCGTCGGTCACGTTCCCCATCGGCGATCTCGCGGCGACCCTGTTCACCGACCCGTTCACCGGGTCCGACGGGGCCGCGTGGTCGGCCAACTGGACGGCCGGGGAAGTCCGCACCGGTGCCACCGCAACGATCCTCGGCAACCAGGGCCGCCTACTGTCCGGGACGGGCACCGGGTGGACGGGCCGGATCAGCATGAAGGCCGCCGGCACGATGCCGGCCGACGTCGAGGTCGCTACCACGTTCGCCTACAACGCGACCGAGTCCTACCTGTGGCTGACCCTCCGCGGCGACACGGGCGCGGTCGGCGCTGACGGGTACGTGCTGCAACTGTTCCGTGGCGGGACGATCGGTATCCGCAAGCTGGTCGGCTACGCGGAAACGGCACTCGGGACGGCGTCGTTCACCTTCGCAGACAGCACCCTCTACAAGGTCCGGTTCCAGGCGATCGGGTCGGCGCTCAAGGTGAAGGTGTGGGCGGCGTCCGGTAGCGAGCCCGGGTCGTGGACGCTGGAGATCACCGACGGGACCATCACCGCGGCCGGGACCGTGTCCGTGGCCTGCGGTGGCGGGGACCTGGCCAACGGCGTCGTGTTCATCGACGACGCGTCCGTCATCGACCTGACCGGGTCCGGGACACCGGGTGGCGGTGGAGGCGGTGGCGGGGCCGGTGTGGTCCTGCTCGGCGCGTCCGGCGACTTCACAGCGAACGGTTCCCTCGCCGCCGCCGTCGCATCACACAACGTCGCTATCGCTGGCACGTGGGGCGACAACAACATCGCCAACCACCTGGAGCAGTACGACATCGGCCCCGGCGGGAAGTACGCCAACTGGGACAAGCCGATCGACCTGGCCGTCGGCGGCGTGTTCAAGACTCAGGGTCAGTCGTGGGCTGCCGCCGCTGCCGGGTCCTACGACTCGCAGTGGACGCAGTGCCTCAACAACATCGACAGCAAGTGGGGCACCCGGAGCAACGGTCATCTCTACATCCGGTTCTGCCACGAGTTCAACGGGTCGTTCATCCCGTACTGGGCCGTCTACTCGGGTGAGGTGGCCAACTACATCACCGCGTTCCGTCGGTGGGTCGGGCTCCAGCGGAGCATCCTGCCCGGGTCGCACGTGGTGTGGCCGTTGAACGACGGCACGTCCGTCGGTTACGACATCCGGACCGCCTGGCCGGGAGACTCCTACGTCGACCTGGTTGGGATCGACACCTACAACCAGTACCCGTTCGTTACCACGCAGTCACAGTGGAACGCGAAGATTGTCAGCACCGACCAGTACGGGGCGCCCATCGGGTGCGAGGCGTGGCGACAGTGGGCCGCCAGCCACGGGAAGCCGCTGTGCGTCCCCGAGTGGTCGAACAACGGCGACCCATCCGGGGCTGGCGGTGGCGGCGAGTCCCCGTTCTACGTCCAGGCCATGCACGACTGGGCCGTCGCCAACGCCGGGGACGGGGCCGGGCAAGTCGCCTACATGGTCCTGTTCAACCTGTGGAACCAGTACCAGATGCATCCGTCCACGATCCAGCCGCTCACCGCGGCCCGGTACAAGGCGATCTTCTGATGCTGCCGCTGTCGGGTGAGGCCGCAGGGATGCTGACCCGTTCATGGGTGATGCACACCCGCGTCCAGTCATGGATCGGAGACACGTTCCTCGCGGACGTCCCCATCGTCGGCGGCGTCGAGGAATGCGACCGGTCGATGAACGTCCCCGAGCGGTTGTCTCTCACGGTGCCCGCCGTGGTCCGGGGCACCGTGTGGGAGCCGACGTCCCGGACCCACCCCCTCGCCGCGTCCGGGCAGCGGCTACGGGTCTCCGTCGGCATCGAGACAGCGGGCGGGAACGTCGAGTGGATCGACCGGGGCTGGTTCCCGATCCTCGCGTCCTCGGAGAACAACGGGACCGTCAACGTCGAGGCCGCCGGGGTGCTGACCCTGCTCGCCGAGGCCGACCTAGTCACCCCGTACCAGTCCAGCGCGGGGACGTTGATCTCTACCGCGATCCGTGCGCTCACCGGTAGCGCCATCCCGGTCCTCACCACTCGCGCACCGGCCGACCGGGCTGTCGGGGCGATCCTGACGTGGGACGGGGACCGGCTCGGGGCGATTCATGAACTGCTCGACGCGTGGCCCGCGGAAGTGCTCACGCAGCCGGGCGGGTACATCGAGATCCTCCCGGCCGCTCCCGGGGCGCCGGTCCTGGACTTGACCGACGACGATGGGGGGACCGTCATCGAGTGGGGTGGCGACACGTCGAGGTCGGGTGCCGCGAACGTGGCCGTAGCGCGGGGCACCGCCAGCGACGGGGCACGTATCCAGGGCGTCGCATACGACACGGACGCGACGTCGACCACGTTCTACGGTGGCCCGTTCAACCCGCTCCCGGTCCCGGTGACGATGGACTCCCAGGCGTTGACCAGCCTCACGCAGTGCCGGGCCGCTGCCGCCGCGCTGCTCGCCCGGACGAAGCGGGACGGTGGGCGGCGACTGTCCGCTGAGATCGTCCCCCACCCGGGGCTGCAACTAGGCGACGTCGTGCGGGTGACCGGGGCAGGGCTCACCGCCCACCCGTGCGTGATCGAGTCCCTGGTCCTGCCGCTGACCCCCGACGGTGGCGCGATGTCCCTGTCGCTGGCGGTGGTGTGATGGCTGCCAAGAAGCGGACGAGGGCTCAGATCGCGGCGGCGACCAGGGCACGCAAGGCTGCCGCAGCGAAACGGAAGCTCGCAGCGGCGAAGAAGAAGGCCGCGCAGAAGGCCGCGCAGGCATACGCGGCATCCCACGAGGACGCACGGGTGGTGACCGTCCCCGGGTCGGGGCCGATCACCGTGGAGGTCTCGGGGAAAGACATCCTCGTGACCCGGGCGAAGGGCATCACGTGTGCCGCTGGGGACGTCGTGACCCTGCTCAAGCAACGCTCCTCGTGGATCATCATCGCTGTGAAGACTGCGGCCCCCGCCGGGTACATCACCCCGGACCTGGTGGACGAGACGACCCTGTCCGGGACGTTCGTGGTCCCTCCGGTCGAGACACGGTCGTTCATGCAGGGCGCGTGGCGGCTCGACACTGACGACGTGTTCAGCGGCACCTACGGCGCTCTGGGCAACGCTGTCGGGTGCGCATGGTACGGGGACGCGCTGGAGGGGCTCAGCGGCTCTCAGATCGTCTCAGCGACGATCCGGGTACGTCGACTAGCGGGAGGCTCCGCTGAGGCCGTGGCGCCCGTCCTGCGGCTCCTGGGGGAGAACCGGCGCCCCACTGGTGGCCCCGGCATCCTCGGGGACGCCATCCAGTGCCCGCCGCTGGCCCCCGGGCAGGCCGCTGACGCCATCACACTCCCCTCGGAGTGGGTGGCGCGGCTGGTCGCCGGGACCGCGGGCGGCGTGGCCGCATACACCCCGACGGGCACCCCATACGCCCGGCTCGCGGGGCAGTCCGCGTGGGGACAAGCGTTCGTGATCTCAGTGAAGTGGAGACGATAGACATGGGCCAGACAACGCTAGGGCTCCCGTACCCGGCATCGACCGCCGTCCCCCGCGTGTGGGAGGACATCCAGGCTCTCGCCGACGCGATGAACGCGTTGCTCACCCTGCCCGCGCCCGCCGCCGAGTCTGGGACGACGAGCACCATCACCGCGACGTCCTGGACTGGGCTACCGACGTCCAACCCGTCGCCCACCCTCACCAACCCGCACGCCACCCGCGGGATGCTCGTGGACGTCCGCTACTCGGGGTGGCTCGCCACCACCGGCCCCGCGGTCCGATGCGTCCCCCGCGTGTGGGGTGACGTGACCATCGCGGCCGGGATCGGGACCGGTGCCCTCAACTGGGGCGAGGTTCTCTACACGGCGACGGCCGGGACGCAGTGCTCCGCGTCGTTCCTGATGACCGTCCCCGCGGGTGGCACCGTTACGGCCGATCTCCAGGCTTACCGGGACTCGGCGTCCGGGACGCAGACCGTCAACTACTCGACCCTGCGGCTGATCCCGCTCCGGTACGTGTAGCCGCCCGATGGTGACCACCACGCATGACGACCAGGGCAACGGGGTGACGCTCGGAGAACTGGGCCGCAACATGGACTCGCTACGCCGTGATCTTCACGAGTTGGCCAAGGATGTCACCGAACTGAAGGTCTCCCATGGCGCGACGGACGACCGGACGCGCCGACTGGAGACGATCGTCTACGGGGCGCTGGCCACCGCGATGGCTGGGCTCATCACTGCGGTGATCGCGGTGGTGACCACCCGTCCGGGGTGACACCCACGACATGTCGTGGCTGACACCCCGTGGGGTGACGACATGTCACCCCTGACATGCCGTGGGGTGACAGATTGGCGCCCCTCGTGTCACCCCTGACGGGGGTATGGGCACCCATGCGGGTATGGGCACTGGTGCGGCCACCCCTATGGGCACCCATGCGGCCACCCCCCCGTAACGGCGTGCGTAACGCGTTACGTCCGCCGTTACGCGCTGGCGGAACCCTTCCCGAAACCCTTTCCTGGGGCTCTGGGAACCCTTCCCCGGCCCCCTCATGAATCCCTCATGACAGGCTCACTCACTCGCTCCCGACGTCCGGAGCGGACATCACCGCAGGTCAGAGGGTTGGTCACAGGGTTGGTCACGTGACCATCCGCGGACAGTCACGTGACATGGCAGCGAAGCAAGTTGCTTGGGGTGCGCTTCGCATGCGCTTCGCATGCGGATCGCATACGGATCGCACGCCAACCGGCATAACCGCAGGTCAACCGTCCGGCCAGGCCGACGGTTGAGCACGAGAACCGTCCGGTGGGGCCGACGGTTGGGGTCTGAACCGTCCGGTGGGGCCGACGGTTGCCATGGGCCAACCGAGGGACATCGCCGCAGGTCAGCGACATATGCGCAGGTCAGCGCCAGTGGTCGATTATCCACCGGCGGTTCATCCACCGGCGGATAACCGACCGTCCTAAGAAGTACCGATGTAAGAACACCTGAGTAAGAAGACCTGACTAGACCCCGCTGCTCGCAAGCTCGCAGCGGGCGCGCAGATGAATCGAAGCAACGGCCAAGAGGTCAAGGGCAGGACCCCCATCCCGTCCTGGCTGCCCTTGTGGTCACCCCTAGACCGGCCTGGAGGAGGGGTGGGCTAGGTCCCCGGGACTGGTCAGGTGGCGCTGTCCGCCACGATGTCGCGGTCGTGGGGTCGCGGGAGGGTCGGCGCCCCTATGCGCGTGTACGTGCGCGCACGCGTAGGGGTCCTGTGGATCATGCGGTCACCGCGACTTCCGCGACTTCCACCGCGACATCGCGGATTGCTTCTGGCGAGGCTTGGGGCTAGGCTTCTGGCTATGAGAGACAACGCACTCCGAACCCGGGAAGCCCGCATCCGCGCCGCTGCCGCCCGCCAAGGGCTCACCCTGGCCAAGTCCAGGCAGCGTGACCCCCGAGGGCTCCTGCACGGTACGTACATGCTCACGAACCCCGGCGCGGGGACGGTTGAGGCGTCCGGCTCGCCCGACGGCTACGGGTTGTCCCTGGACGACGTAGAGGCGGCGCTCCGATGACCGCCGAGGACCGGGGCCAGTGGCTCCAGGCGATGCGGGCCGCGTGCGATGCCCACCTGTCCCGGCCGGTCCCCGTCGCTGGTCCTGGGCGGTCCTACGGGACTGGTCCTCAGGACCACCCGGGGCCGCTCTCCTATGGTCCTGCCGTGGTCCTGGTGGCTTCCCAGGACCGATCCTGACGGGACCTCTCCCGGTCTCCCTGTCTCTCCTCCGGTCTCCCCTCGGGTCTCCCCTCTCCTGTCTCCCGGTCTCTCCTGGAGGTCTCCCCTCCCTGTCTCCGGGAACACCCCCTCTCCGGTCTCCAGGACCCACCCTGGAGGGCAGGGAGAGGTCTCCCGGCAGGAGAGGGCAGAGGGTCACCCCGGGACCGTCACAGGGCCACACAGGGTCTCCCCGTCAGGACCCTCTCCAGTAGTCCCGTTGCCAGATCCAACTCTCCCGGGGCTGGTCCTCGGTAGACGTCTCCCTAGTGGAGACCGGGAGGGCAGACGGGTCACCCCCGAGAGGCCAGGTCACCCCTGCCGGGACCACCCGGGAGGCGGCCGGCGAATGTCCTGCCGAATGTCCTGCCGAATGTCCTGCCGCCCCTCTCGGGCTGGACTTCTGGACTACCGGCAGGACATTCGAGAGCCCTCTACGCGTGCGCGCACGCGTACGCCCGCGTAGGGCGCCGGAACGCCTCCCCCGTACCTTGTCCCGGACATTCCTGGACTCCACCCGTTCTGGCCCCGATTCCAGGACCGCGACGATGGCTTGGGTGAGCTGGGAGGCGAGACCGTCCGCGGCGAGAGGGTCTGTCCTCTCCATGAGCCGGATCATGGCCCGTGCGACGTTCGTCTCGACGGTGAACGCTGCTAGGGCGGCAGACTCTCCCTTGGCTGTCATGGTGTCCTCCGGGTGGTCCTGGGATGGGTGTCCTCGGGTCTCTCCTGGGAGTCTCTCCTCTGGAGTCTCTCCTCTGGGGAGTCTCCCCTCCCCCGGTCTCCCCTCCCCCGGTCTCCCCTCCCCCGGTCTCCAGGAGACCACTTCCCGGGGGTTGCGTGAACGTTGTGCGGGGGATTAGATTGTGCCCGTGCCCCGGTGCCTGCCGGGACACGGGCTAGCAAGTGACCACTAGGAGATCACCCGCCATGAGTAGTTTCACAGACCAGACCCAGAACCACGAGAACCACCCCGCTGGCATCCCTGCCGCTGACCTCGGGCCGCTCCTCTCGGCCCCTCAGATCCACACCGACGCCGATGGCGTCCACCGCGACGACGCCGGGGCCGTGTACGCCGCCACCACCGCGCCGACCGGCGAACTGGCCTACACCCCGACCCGGTCCCTGCTCGACCCCCGCCCCGAGTTGTGCTGCCCGGACGGGTGGCACGGCACGCTGCCGCCCGGCCAACTGGAGCACTACATCCGGGAGGGCGTCCACCCGCGGCTGGGCCACGAGACCTGCCCTGACTGGTGCACCGACGGGGAGACCCGGTGGGAGGGCTCACACGAGGAGTCGATGCACCACAGCGCGGCAGAGACTGTGACGGACCCCTACGGCGGAACGATCACCGCTCGGTGCGGCCGGTACTCGAACATCGACCACCCGGACGAGGACCACGAGTACTGGATCCGGCTCATCATCGACGCCGATGGGGAGCACGCCGAGATCAACCTCACCCCGACTCAGGCCGCCGTGCTGGAGCACATCATCGGGGACATGCGGACGGACATCACCCTGGACGTCATGGCCGTGGACCAGGACGTCGCTGGTACGTCGCCGTTGCCGACGCCTCGCCCGCGTGGCCGTCACTTGGCTGTGGACACCACCGACCCCGGCCGGGTGACCGTCACGGACGGCGAGCCCGTGTTCGAGTTCCTGGGCACCCCGATGCAGTGCGCCCAGGTCGCCCGCCTCGCAGAGCAGGCCGTGTCCGAGGCGGCTCTCTCGGCCGCGTAGTCCCTGACTGTCGGTCGTCACCCAGCGCGTGCGGGTGGCGGCCGACAGTGGCGAGTGGCCGACCCACACCCCTGGCCCGACCACTCCCCCACCGCCCCCGGAAACTCTCACGCAAACTCTCACCGGACCCCTGCCCCTCGCGTGCGCGCACGTAACGCGTGGGCGCGTAGGACCCCGGATTCGGCCCGCGTGAGAGTTTGAGAGTTTGTCCCTAGACGCGGTCCCCGGGGGCGAGTGACCGATGGGCACCCCTGGCCCGCTCCTCGCCCGCTGATGCGCCGTACCTGTTCAGCATCTCCCGGCTGGTCCATCCCATGAGCCGCATGAGCGAGTCGTCGCCCATCCCGTGACTGGCCGCGTAGTGGGCGGCTGTGTGACGGAACATGTGCGGGTGCACCTTGCCTAGCCCGGCCTGCTCCGCCCGACGACGAAGCATCTGTGCCACTCCAGAAGGCGTCAGCGGCCCGCCACGGCCCCCGATGAACACTTCTGGTATGGACGCCGCGGGGTGCAGTTTCCGTGCCCTCAGGAAGCGTTCTACGGCCTGCGCTGTCCTGGTCCCCATCGGGACCACCCGGACCTTGTTGCCCTTCCCCAAGAATGTGACCTGATCCTGGCGCATGTCGACGTCGTCTAGGCGTAGTCGGACGATCTCTGACAGGCGCCCGCCCGTGTCGATGAACAGCCGGATCAGGGCCGTGTCCCGCCGGTCCTCATAGGACCGGCCCGAGCACGTCGAGAGCAACGCCCGTAGGTCATCGTCGCTGAGGACGTCTACCGGCTCCTGACGGACAGTCGGTGCACGCATCCCCGCCACCGGCGACGACACGATCAAGTCTTCAACTACTGCCCACGAGTACATGGCCCGCAACGCCCGGAACCGGACGGCTGCCGTCGTGGACGAATGCCGCTCTAGGAGGAACGCCATGAACCGCTCCACGTCGGGCTTGGTCGCCGACTCCAGGTCGGCACCGTCCAGGAACGCGGCGAACATCACCGCCGCCTCCCGGTAGCTCTGGCGGGTCCTCGGGGACGCGTTCCGCGCCCGCAACGCCCGGTCATAGGAGTGGAGGAGTGTCTCGTTGGTGTCCGAGAGAGGCACGTGTAGTAGCGGGTTTGTCGCTGGCATGTGCGACAGGTTAGACGCTAGCGGAGCACTGTGCGATGGCCCGTGTACGCTCGCGGGGTGGCCTAGTGGGACGTTTCCGCAGGTCAGAGCCCGTTTGCGCGCCCGGAGGGACTCGAACCCCCAACCTTCTGATCCGTAGGTATGAACGCCTGTGCGCTGTGCGGGTGTGCTCGGGATCACATGATCCGAGAGCGGAACACGGCCCAGTTAGGTGGTGCCTAGTGCGGACGACGTGTTACTGTCTGTACCAGCAACACAGCAACAAGTGGCCAGGGGTGGCTAAAGGAGAGTCCGGCTAAGCGACTCGCCACCTGCAAGGCAAGGCCGGCACGTGGACGCCCGAGACGGGCAACGAGAACCACCACGAGTCGCCTGCTAGGAGCCCGCTGTGTCAGAGACCAACACCCCCACCGCCGCCGAGGTGTCCCTACTCGGCAAGGCGCTAGCCCACGCGTCCTGGGCGAACACCACCGACCGGACCGCACGGACCGCGCCCGCCCGTGCCGCGATGCTCGCCAAGTTCGAGCGTGAGGTCGACCCGGACGGCGTCCTCGATCCCGCCGAGCGTGCCAAGCGCGCCGAGTCCGCACGCAAGGCGTGGTACTCGCGTCTGGCGCTGCGGTCCGCTCAGGCACGCCGCGCCCGTGCGCAGGCCGCCACCACGAACTGAACCCCCCGGTGTTGGGCCGGGGGGCTCAGAGGGGGACGTCTCGTCCCATCCACGTACAGGAGAACCGTACCGTGAAAGACTTCGACCTTCTAGACCTAGTGGCCGCCACGCCACGCAGCAAGTTCCTCGCGTTCCACAAGGACAACCCGCACGTGCTCGCCGCGCTGGAGTCCGCAGCCGAACGCCACATCGACCGCCACGGCCGGACCCGCACGAGCATCGACTACCTGACGCACATCGCCCGGTTCGAGTCGATCCTCACTACCGACACCGCCGACGACTTCAAGATCGGCAACTCGTTCACCGCGTGGTACGCCCGACTGCTGGTCGCCAAGCACCCCGAGTGGGCGCCCATGTTCGAGCAGCGCAAGTCCACCGCCGACGACTGCCCCGAATGGATCACCGAGGCACTCCGCGCCCCCGCCGTCCCCGCCCAGCGCGTCAGCATGGGCGGGTGGTCCCGTTGATCGTCCGCGCAGCCCGCCCCACGTCCCAGTACCTCACCCTCGCCAACTCCGTCGCCCGCGACGAACGGCTCTCATACAAGGCTCTCGGCGTCCTCGTGAACCTGTTGTCGCGGCCCGACGGATGGACCGTCAACCGTGACCAACTGGCCGCAGGTGAGGGCCGCGAAGGTGTCTCGGCGGTCCGTACCGCGCTCACGGAACTGGAGCAGTGCGGCTACCTCGTTCGTACCCGCGTCAAGCGGGCAGACGGCACGTTCTCGTGGGTGTCCACCGTGTACGACACCCCGCAGGTGGACGTGTCCGACGCCGACACCGACCCGTGGGCCGACACCCCCGACGCCATCGCCCCGGCCACACAGGCAGCGCAGGCCGTCGCTGAGGACCGCGCAGCCGACGAGGCACTGTTCGCCGCGATCGTCGGCACCGGCAATATCTACTCGTTCGGCACATGGCGGGACTTCAAGGAAGGCACCTTCACCACCGAAGCCGTGTACCGGGCGCTCGTCCGCACCGGAACCCGCCGCCCCGGCGCCTACCTCAGCGCCGACGCGAAGCCCGAAGCCATCCTCGACCGTCTTGGCCTGATGCCGGTCGCAGCATGAACACCCCCCAAGACCCCGGCCACCGGGCAGCGCTCAACGCGCTAGAACCCGACTACAGGGCAGCGCTCGATGCGTTGTTACTGGAGTGGGAGCAAGACAGCTACTGCACACCATGGATCTCGCCACTAGGAGGCGTTCCGAATGACCGTACTGACCGACCCCCTCGCAACCGCAGAGCTCACCGCCGAACAGATCGGCCTACTCCTCGCAGCGGTTGACAGGATCAAGGACACCGTCGACAACATCGTCACCACCATGGAGGGCACCAACTAGCCATGACCAGGACACGCGCCTACGCCATCGCCATACCCATCGGGCTGATGGCTGGCGCGTGGTACTGGCAGATCACAGGCTGGCTGTGGTGAGCAAGGGATGGGAGAAGGGCAGCACCCGGGCGTGGCGACGCGTCCGGGTCGCTGTGCTTGTGCGGGACGGGTGGCAGTGCAGACTTCAACTACCAGGCTGCACGAGCAGAGCCGAACACGTACACCACACACTCGGACGCTCAACGACAGGAGACGACCCCGCCTACCTAGTCGCATCCTGCCGTTCATGCAACATGCAAGTAGGCGACCCAACCAGGCGAGGGACAGCCGACCCCACACCAACACCGAGGACACGATGGTGAACACGCCAACCTGCACAGACCCGAGCCACCACCCGATCGCCGACCCCTGGGCACAACGCAACGACGACGAGACCATCACCCTGCACTGGCCCGAAGGCGTGGCCTACGCCCTGTGCTCACGCGAGCTGATCGAGGGCATGGTCGGGCAGCACAACCAGATGATCGAGGAACGCGACGAGAACAAGCGCAGGTATGACGCACTGTTCGATCGAGCCGAACCCCTGATCTGGCCGAACGACTGACACGATGTCCGTTTTTTCCGGAAGGACCGACCCCCCGGACACAGATCGGAAGAGC
>ERZ650310.110-NODE-110-length-23950-cov-28.120444_pt1 | contig 23950 bp, 25 predicted proteins | sample MGYA00376246_ERZ650310 | MGnify/ENA primary metagenome ERZ650310 (study PRJEB26733, sample SAMN07839286) | wastewater metagenome | biome: small river; feature: stream; material: water | place: USA: North Carolina | collected 2016-03-01 ...
GGTGCTGACACTCTTCCGGGTGGTACGGGTGCGGACACTCTTCCGGGTGGTACGGGTGCTGACACTCTCTCGGGTGGTACGGGTGCTGACACTCTTCCGGGTGGTACGGGTGCGGACACTCTTCCGGGTGGTACGGGTGCTGACACTCTTCCGGGTGGTACGGGTGCTGACACTCTTCCGGGTGGTACGGGTGCGGACACTCTCTCGGGTGGTACCGGAACTGGCACAGGCACAGGCACAGGCACAGGCACAGGAACTGGCACTGGCACAGGCACAGGCACAGGCACAGGAACTGGCACTGGCACAGGCACAGGAACTGGCACAGGTGATTTGTCCGACTTGCCGTTGACGGATGTGGGTTCCCCCGGCACCGTTACAGAAGTGAATACCGATGGCACCGGAACTGGCACGGGCACGGGCACCGGAACTGGCACAGGCACCGGAACTGGCACAGGCACAGGCACAGGCACAGGCACAGGCACCGGAACTGGCACAGGCACCGGAACGCCGACTCCCACGCCAACTCCGAGGAGCACGCCGACTTCACAATACACCTCTACAACAACGACAAAGCCGGGTGCTTTAGCGGGGGCTGCGGGCTGGGAAGACGAGTTCGGGCCTATTGACTACACACCATTTCAGTATGCTAATCGTAAAAAAGTAGAGAAGAAGGCTGACGAAAAGACTAAAATGGCCCAAGGCGGGTCGGTGGATGAATTACTTGCTTTGCTAGAAGCAGGCCAACCCAGCAGTCCCAAGCAGTCGCCTAGCGATTATCTGGACGCGCTACTTGCAGCAATACGCTAGAGAGGTTTTATATGGCATTGATTTGGGACAGTGTGCTTGGCGATTGGGTTGACGATGGAACTGGGGATGCGGTCAACAATGACGTAGTGCTAACTGGAAGTGATACCGTTGCTGGTGGTAGCGGGGACGATACCGTTGCTGGTGGTAGTAGCGGGGGCGATGACACACTGGGCGGTGACAATGCGATGGATGATGCCGCATGGGGTGACTTCTACGATAAATACGTGGACTCTGCGGACCCAACAGGCGGTACATCGGGGCTAACCGAACAGCAAGTCAAAGACGCTGTTGCCACTGGCTCGTCAACCAACCCGTTCCTAAAAACACTTTTTGATAACCTTGGTACGGGCGCGGTTAACTACATTAAAAAGTATCTCTACAACCCAACTACTGGGGATGTCAATCTTGCCGGTATTGGAACCGCGGCTGCGGCGCTGTACACCCTGTTTGGCGGCGGAAACGAAATCAAGAAGGCTGGGTACGACAAGCCCATCCCCAAACTTGAAGCCACTCGGCAGCAGATCAACTACAACGATCCGAACCGGAGGCCCGGTGAGGGCGGTCGGCAATACTTCACTGACCAGCAATACACTGACGCAGCGGGAGTACCTGCGGCCCAAACAGCAGCGAACACCCAAGCACAGGGTATCTTGGCTGCGTACACTCCGCGCCCTGCTGCGGTAAACCCCCATGCGGGTAAGTACGTACCGGCATGGAACCCGCCCGCGCAAGTCGAATCCGCGCAACCCCAAACAAACGCCGCATCCGGCGTAGCGTCCCTTATGCCGGTGCCTAAAGCGGAAGACCTTAAGTTCGCCGCTGGCGGTGGTCTCGCTGCTGGTGGGTTTGTTGTGCCTGCTGACGTAGTGGCGCACTTTGGTAACGGTAGTTCTAGCTCTGGCTTGGCCCTGTTGAAAGCAAAGTTAGGCGCTAAACCCATCAAGGGTAACGGCGACGGCATGAGCGATTCAATTCCTACCCATATCGACGGTAAGGAGAAAGCCTTGGTTGCAAACGATGAAGCCTATATCAGCCCAGAGATGGTCGCCAAAATTGGCGGTGGCAATGCTAAAGCAGGCTCTAAAAAGCTCTACGACATGATGGATAAGATTCGCAAGGCGCGGACTGGCAACCCTAAGCAGGGCAAGCGGGTTAACCCGAACAAGTTTATGCCGGGGGGCATCGCTCAGTTGGCGGGTGGTGGAGAGATTCAGCGGTTTACTGCCGGGGCTATCGTAGCCCCCGGAACCTCATCCTCCTCCAGCTTGTCACCGTGGGCTGGCGAGTATGTTACGGGCCTGCTTGGGGAAGCTCAGGGGATTGCAAAGCAGCCATACCAAGCCTACCAAGGGCCACTGACTGCGGGTGCATCTGATCTGCAAAACCAAGCCTTCGCTGGGGTTGGCACTGCGGCACAAGCAGGATATAAACCAACGACGTACTCAAGCGAGAAGTTCGGAGCCACGCAGGCACAGGAGTACATGAACCCCTTTTTATCGGCTGCGCTTAACCCGCAACTAGACGAAATGCGTAGGCAAGCTGCGATTACGAGAGAACAGGATGCGGGTCGGATGATTCGCTCTGGTGCGTTTGGGGGTAGCAACCAAGCTATTATGGAATCTGAAGGCAATCGCAACTTGCTTGAGAAACAAACCCAAGCCATCGGTACTGGCTACCAAACAGCCTACGACAAAGCAATGGGCCAGTTTAATACTGAGCAAGATCGCCGAATGGGGGCAGAGAAAGCTACCGAAGCATCACGCCAGTACAGTGCTGATTACGGGCTTAAGTCCCTTGGAGAAGCAGCTAGTTTGGGTGCGGTGCAACGGGGCATTGAAGGCGAAGGCATTGCTGCTGACAAAGCTCAATTTGAAGAGCAACGTGACTACCCCGCGGCAATGGTTAAGTTCAAGCGTGACTTAGTTACTGGCTTGCCGTTAGAGACGCAACAAACCTCTGTAAACCAAACTGGGCTTGATGAGTTTGCCACTACCCTGACTGGGCTTAAGAGCCTAGCTAAATCGCTTGCAGATTTGATCCCCGCTGGCTAAGGAACAACTATGAACTTCGATAAACGCTACAGCGAACTATTAGGTATCGGTAGGCCCGCGCTGGAACCAAAAGCGCAAAACCCCAAGGGGTATGACCCGGTATCAAAAACGCCGTCTTGGCTTGCACTGGCCGCGCTCAACGAAATCGTAGCTAGTGAGGAAGAAGCCAAACTCGCTCAAGGTGCTGCAACCAAGCCGCTGCCTAGCGTAAAGGCGCAACTCAGCCAGAAAGCAGAGTTGCTGAAGGCTGAAGAGCAGAAACGGCAGGGAGCTATGCAAAGCATGGGGCAGCAAATGGCTCAAGCGCCACAGCCTACCCCCGAGGGCATCCCACAGCCAGAGCCCCAGCCACAAGAAGAACCCCAGCCCGGGCAGATGATGGCCCAAGGTGGGTTGGCTCGGTTGCCGGTAGACTCGCGCATGTTCGACTACCGCGAAGGTGGGATTATTGGGTTTGCCGCTGCTGGAGAAGTTCCTTCCGCTGATGAGGCAGATGCTAATCTTGCCGCAGTACAAGCACAAGCCCAGCAAGCCGTCGCTAATCTTCGCCGCTTTGGGTTAGCGCAACAGCAGCAAGACCCCGAAGGATATAAACAAGCAATCCAAGCCGCAAAAGATGCCCAGCAAGCGATAGTAGCTGCCCAGCAAGCTGCGGGAGCCGCGCAAAAACAGCATGAAGCTGGCGTATCTGCGGCAGGAATGGATAAACCTGCGTTTGTTTCTCCGAAGTCTGGCATTCGCTCTATTCCAAGGGTCGCGCCAGAAGGCAGTTGGGAACCGGCGCAAGCAACGGGCAGCGTACCGCCAGAAGCCGGGGATATGGGTGCCCGAGACCGAGGGTTAGCTGCCATTGCTCCACGACCCGTAGCGCAACCTGCCGCCGCACCTCCCGTCGCTCGACCCCCGGCCCCTCGCCCTGCGGCAACAATGCCGCCCCCAGCCGCTGCACAACCCCCTGCACAACCCCCTGCACAACCACCAGCCGGGGTAGTCGCGCTGCCTGCCGCTAAAGAGTACGACCCTATCGAGATGGCAAAGTCAGCGCAGGCCGCGTTCCCTCAAGCGCGGAAGGAGCCAAGCGTTGACGAGCAGTTAGCCATGCAAAAGCGGTTCCGAGAAGCATCCGGAGCCCTGCCAACTGGTGAGCCGCAAAGGCAAGAGATTGATGCCTACAGAGCGGAGACTGAACGCTTGCGCAAAGCCCGTGCAGAAGCTGACGCAATGGAAACCTTGTCCGGTTACGGCGGGTTAGCGGGCCTTGGGCAGCGCCGCGCCGCAATTATGCAGCGCAACAATCTCGCAGATACCATCCGTAACGATGCTACAGAGAAGATGCGTACCGCTATGGAAGGCATGAAGCAAGCTGAAGCCGCGGGTAACCAAGCAGAATATCTCAAGCAGAAGGAAGCATATACCGCTGCGCAAGATGCTCGTGCAAATGCTGGTGCTTTGGCCGCAAATAAACTGCAAGGGGATCAAATGACCGCGCAGGCGCAAGCGGGTTCCGCAGCAAATGTCGCCAATATCCATGCCGCATCCGCAAGAGAGACGACAGGAATGCACACTGCATCCGCGGAGAAGATTGCGAATATCCACGCAAGAGCAACTATTCTGGCATCTGAAAATCGCTTGAATTCCTCCGAAGGCAAGATGCTACAGGGCACACTTCAAACAGAGCTTAAAAGCGCACAGGGCGAAGTTGATAAGTACGTAGGCAAACCGGTTTTCCGAAAAGAAGATATCGCCGCACGGGACGCAGCCGTACAAAGGCGAGATGCAGCCGCCGCCGCATTGCAGGTTTTTGCGGGAGGTGGCGGTACAATGCCCCCTAGCCCCGGCGCGGCAAAAGCAGCCCCGGCGCAAAACCGACCCCCACTGGGGGCATTTCAGAAGTAGGTGATCTATGGCGTTTGATGTCGAAGGAGCCCTGAAAGCAGGGTATTCCGAGCAAGAAGTTGCAAACTTTCTCGGACAGCAAAACAAATTCGATACTCAAGCGGCCATAGCGTCCGGGTATTCCCCACGAGAAGTTATCTCGCATCTAGCTTCTGGAGCATCCACTTCCCGTACTTGGGGTGAGGCTGCTAAGGATGTGGGTGCGGGCCTTACCTCGGGGTTGGGTAGTCTGGTGCAGTTGCCCGGGCAGCTTTATGGACTAGCTACCGGAAACTTTGCGCCTACTGGCCTGCTAGGCACGGGTGAGGCAATTTCCAAATACGGCACGGAGATGAAATCGCCGGGGCTCAAAGCCCGTGAAGCTGCCAGCGAAGCCCGGGTCAAAGCCGCAGAGGAGTCTAGCGGTGAGGTTGCAGCCTTCGTTGCACAAGCTAAAGAACTCATTACTGACCCCGCGCAGTTAACTAACTTTCTTGCCGAGAACCTACCGCAGATGCTGCTCCCCGGTGGGGCTGCAAAACTTGCTGCAAAGAAAGCCTTGGCCTCTGCAATTGCTAAGGGTGTTGCTGAAGACGCCGCAAAAACTGGGGCTATTGCTGCCGGTGTCACTGCTGCCAAAGGTGTTGGTGCCGTACAACAAGGCGCTGATATTGGCGCGGAATCGTACAAAAACATCTACAACAAGCTGATTGAACAGAAAGTTCCCGCCGATGAGGCTGCGGCAAAAGCAATCAATTTGGCTCGTGGAGCCGGCGCATCGGCAGGGATAATCTCGTGGCTGGCACAAAGCCTTCCCGGGGCCAGTGCCCTTGAAGCAAAATTCGCAGGTAAGACAGGTGGGCCGGGGCGGCTTGCTACTGGTCTCAAGGAATCCCTCTCCGAAATGGTTGAAGAAGGTGGTGGTAAAGCCACACAGAACCTTGCCATGCAGGACGTAGACCCGACGCAGCGAATCATGCAGGGAGTTGGCGCTACTACTGCGAGGGCCGGCGTTGCAGGTGCTGGTATGGGGGCAGGACTCGGCGGGCAAGGTGCAGCAAAACCCGCAGCAGAAGCCCCACCCGTGCAAGCGCCTCCAGCACAAGAAGCTATTCCCGCAGCCCCGGTACCTATTGCCGAGCGCCCTTATCCCGAGCTTGCCAAAGAAGTTGCACGTATCTCGGCACTAGCGGATACCCGAGAAGCTACTCCACAGGAGATGCAAGACCTCAAAGCAATGCGGGCAGAAATAAAACGGCGTAAAGATGAGGGAGATGCTTCATCCCAGATGGAGATACCGGAAGCAAAGCCAGAAGGCCCCCTGCCTCCTGAGACAGACTTGTTTGGTAAACCCCTGTTGCCCAAGGCTACGCAACCCGAGGGCCTTGCCGATGTTATCGGTGCTGAACTTCCCGCAACCAGTGAGGTTATGCGTGACGCGGGTCTAGCGCCCACTACAAAAGAGCTTGAAGCTGCGGGGCAACAACGCCTGCCGCTACGCCGCACGCCAGAGGGCAAACCAACTACCGCCCCAATCGTTACACCCAAGGAGGCTCCAAGTGTCCCACCGTCCGCCCCGGCTCCCACCGTTCCTCCAGTTCAGCCGCGACCTCAGCCCCGAGGAAGTAAGCCAAGCGTGGGAGTACCTGTACAACCTACCGGAGCCGACACGGTTCAGCCCGGAACCACCGGAACCCCCGGAGGAGTTGCACCACCTGTCAGCAGTGGACTGGTTCCTCCTAAGCAACCTGTTGCACCGGGAGTTGCACCTGCGGGACAGCCAGCCCCAGCACTGACCGCCGAAACTGCCGCCCCTGCCTTGCAAACCCTGATTGATACCGCAGGCACTGCACTTGCCAAGAAACGTGCTGCAACTACTGCGCTGGCTGCATTACAAGACCCGAAACTGAACGAAACCGCAGAGGATAAGGCGGGCAATTTGCGTCTCGCGGCTGGTGTTCTTGGGCGAAAAGTCGCACCCGCAGCACCCGTAGTATCTAAGCCCGTAGCACCTGTAGCCGCCAAGCCCGCGCCTGTAACCCCTGCCGGTATGTTTGGGCAACTTGTTAAGCCCGGGGCTCCTGATATTGTCGAAGCGGAAGCACCCAAGCCGGCAAAACCTGCGGCACCCGCAAGCCCATTTGACGTAAGCGGGCCAAGCAGTATCGCAGGTACCCTCGCGGACACTGCGGAAGAGGCCGCGGCTAAGAAAGCTGCAACAGGGAAGAAACGCTCTGTTGCCGAGCCCTATCAACCAAAGCAAACGATTGAGCAACTAACCGCAGAGGTAACAAATATACCCGGCCTAGCGGGGGCAGCAATACGTCGAATGCTAAAGACTGGAAAACTTGTTCTCAAAGATGCAAGCCCTGATGGGGCCGATATCGGTGGCGAGTTTGATGGGCGTACCGCTACATTGTTTGCTAGTGGAACCCGTCCGGGCGCGGCTGTTGCCGTTGTACTGCATGAAGTTGGGGCGCATCTTGGGCTGAAGCGGATGCTCGGCGAGGCTAATTACGATATCGTTATCGCTCAGATTAAAAACTGGGCTACAGGACCAAAGAATGAAGCGCGAGCATTAGCTCAACGGGCCTTAGCAAGAATTCCAGCCGAAGACATAGCGCAAGGTGAATCGCATTACAACGACGAAGTTGTAGCGTACTTTGTCGAAGAAGTAGCCAAAGCAGAAATAGCTAAGGAACTCCCGACGGCGGGACCGCTACGTAACCTGTGGAATCAAATCAAGACCCATATTTTGTCGGAAGTAAACCGGGCACTGGGAACAGATTTCGGAGTACGGGACTTAACTCCCCGACACATTTTGGTCCTCGCGCAAGCGGCAATGACACGGGCTGCGGCTACTGCACCCGAAGGTACTGCGGCTACAAAGAAGCAATTCTCCATTTCCGTCTCAAGCGAATCTCTCATTGCAGGATCGGGTGCCGTAGACCCGGTGGAAGTGAGCGCACTTAGGCGGCTGATAAATGTTGCCAAGGCGGACCCCGGGATTAGCTATGTCACGAAGTTCCGTACGTATGTTGCGGATATTGCAGCTACCATTGAGGGGCGGCTCACAGCGCAGTTTGATGGTGCGGTACGAGATTCACTTGGCAACGTCAACCCAATGGGGCTGTACCGGCAGGCGCAGGACTACACCAAGATGCTGCTGGAGTTCTTCCAACAGGGGTCGCTCACCAAGAACCCAACTACCGGTCTATGGGAAGTCACGACTGTAAAGGGTGTGCGCCCCCCTGCGGAAGTCTACGCCTTGATTGACAAGTGGGGCAAAGCAAATGGCTGGACCCGCGAGGAAGCAACTCAGAAAGCCAGCCGTCTCTTGGAAGCTGTGCGCCTCGACGGCCTGCGAACCGCCAATAAGACACAGGGTGCTACGTTCACGTTGCATAAGATAGACGCTACATCCCCGCTCTCCATCGACCAGCAGATTGACCAACTGCTTACTGACTACCGGGCGAACCCGGAGCTTGCCGAGATGAACAAGCTGATGGATGAGTCACGCAAAGCCTTGGTAGACCACTTGGTTACAGTAGGTCGGTTGACGCCCGACCAAGGTCAAGATTGGAAAGAAGTTATTGGCTATGTACCTTTTGACCGCCTGAGCGAGAAGTCGCTGGAGAAGTTCAGCAAGGTAAAGCGTATTAGCGGCAAGGGGCTAGCCCAAGTTGGCAAGCTGCCAGAACTGCAAGGAACCACTCGACTCGCGGTAGGTAACGTATTCAATAGCTACATCGACACAATGGGCTGGATGGTCGGGCAAGTTATCAAGACAGATGGCACTGTGCAGACGCTTCGCGGCTTGGAGAAGGTAACCGCGGCTAAGTTCCTTGGCCCATCGCATCAGGAAAAGCCAAACACCGTGGGGATGTACGTCAAAGGCGTAAGGAACTACTGGGAACTGCCGTCCAAGTACGATGTGATGGCGTTCAAAGACCTGAATCCGCCAAAGGAGGGCTGGCTGCTGCAACTCGGCGCGTTCTCAAACGTCCTCCGGAAAGCAATCACAGCCCTGCCACCATTTGCGTTGAAGCAGGTTACCGATGACGTACAGCGGGCTATCCTGACATCTGGGGTGCGTAACCCCGCTGCTCTGCTACGCATGACATTGACGAATTTCCCTAAGATGGCTATTGCGGAACTACGCGGTATCCAGCACCCATCGGTGCGGGAGTTTGGTGCTATGGGCTTGACTGGAGAGTATGACTTCCAAGCTGGTAAGCCAGCAGCTTCATTGCTCAAAGACATGGGCATTGCCAAGCGTAGTAAGTTTGAAGGCATCATGCACAAGCTGGACGGTGTTACTCGAGCGTCAGACTTGGCTGTACGTAAGGCGATTTACGATCAGACGGTGAAAGAGGGTGGGGATAAGCTCTTGGCACAAACACGAGCCCGAGAGTTCATCAACTTCCGCAGGCGCGGGTCAAGCGCGTTGGTAGGTGCATTGGTTACCACGATCCCCTTCTTCAACGCCTACGTGCAGGGTATGGATGTGCTGTACCGGGCAGCTTCCGGCAAAGATTCCAGTTCTTCCGTTGGGCGAGCACAAGCTCGGCAGATGTTCTGGAGTCGCGCAGCTATTGTGACGATGCTGAGTTCACTGTACGCCTTGGGCAAGGACGACGATGATGAAGACTACAAGAAGATGGACCTTCGGACTCGGGACAGCAACTGGATTCTTCCGGGTGGGGTTAAGATGCCTGTGCCCGGTGAGTTTGGTGCGGTCTTTAAGGTAATCCCAGAGCGCGTTGTCGAGTACATGCGCCGGCAGGGTACGCCGGAGGAGCAAGAAGCGTTTGAGGCCGTGCGTACGGCGCTGACCTATATGTACGAGCAATATCTCGGGCGCGTAACCCCGCTACCGCAAGCGGTCAAGCCGCTTTTAGAAGCGTGGAGCAACCAGTCGTTCCTAACAGGGCGTCCGTTAGAAGGCTTTCACCAGCAGCCTATGGACCGCAGTATGCGTACGACGGATCAAACCTCTGAGTTAGCAAAAGCCATTGCAAATTTTAGTCGGGATGCGGTGAAAGTTGAAGTGTCTCCGATCATGATTGACAACTTATTGCGCGGCTACTTTGGCTCGACTGCTGCACTGTTGACGACCATGACAGACAGCTTGCTAAACCCAACGCGGGTTGACCGCCCCCTGCATAAGTGGGCGTTCTTGAGCAACTATATGTATGACCCCGTAGGAACGCGGCCAACGACGGAGTTTTACGAGGAACGTGAGAAGATGGGCAAGGCAAACGCCACACTCAATGACCTTGCTAAAACCGACATGGACCGGGCGGAGAAGTACGCTATAGAGCACCAAGATGAACTGGTGTTCGAGTCCGCTATCAACTCAACCTTGCAGCAACTTGAGCAGACCCGAGCGTACCGTACATTCTTGAACAGCCCAGACGGGGCTAAGGAGCTAAGTGCGGATGAGCGTGAAGCATCGCTGAAGGAAGTTAAGCAGTACGAATTGGCGATGGTCGGCTGGCTACGGGAAGCCAAGGTCGAGTACCGGAAGTCCAAGTTCTAAGCTATGCGCCACACCCGCACGCCGTAGTAGCCAAACTCGCAGCGGTTGTGGGCGCGTAGCGTCATGCGGAAATACTTCTCGGCCTTGTGCAAGCGTTTGGTTACTTCAGTGGCGCTTGCGGTAGTCTTAAGGAAGAACGAGTGCCCGGGCATCAGGCGTTCCCACTGAATAAAGTACGGCACCCCGTAGATGTTGAGGTGCCGTATCTCGTCAGGTACTTGGCGTGCCATTGGTTGTGAACGCGTCGTTATCCACGCCTACGGCTGCGCCATCAATGCAGTAGCAGCGGACCCCCATCGACTCGAAGCTACCTACCGCACCGGCCCCAATACGCTTGGTCACTGCGGACCCATTGTGCTTCAAGATGCCCTTGCCTGTAAGCTCCTTGAGTGCCTGTTGGAAGTCCACCTGTCGGGATACGAAGACATCGCGCAGCGCCGAGGCCGGTATCCATAGCTCTCGGGTATCTGGCTCGTACCGAATACGAAGCGGGCCGTGGGGCATCTTGATCGGAGCATGGGGGATGCCGTTCATCTTGAGGCCGTTGATGACCAACGCATTGTTCATGTTCTCGTTGATGTACGTGGTCAGGGTTTCCTGTGCCGCAAGCTCTGTGTCTGCCGCAGGTTGCACCACGTTGCGGCGGATGTCCCCGATGGTGCCCAGTGCGTACTGATAGACCCGCTGCACGCCAATGGTATGCAGGCCAAGCCGGGCCGCAATGGTGCCCGCTGCAAAGGCGCAGGCCAGCACGATAGAGTAGAACCTGTCTGACTGATCCAAGGCCAAGTCCCGGTCCAACTTGTGCTGAATCTTCTTCGCCAAGGCTTCCACTTCCGGCAGGTTCTTCAGGACGTACTGCATAAACACCGGCCCAGCGACTCCGTAGTTAGCTGCAAGGGAGCCGAAGACTGCATCGGACTCCTGCTTCGTAACCTCCACCGGACGCGTGATGCGTAGCTCGATGAGGCGGCGCAGTTCGCCATCAGATGTACTCTTGAGGCGGCGCAGCTTATCGTACAGCGACGAGTTGCTAGACATGATTACGAAGGTAGCCCACGACACTACGTTCGCCCGCAGTTTGTTGGTGCTGGCTTCCATGCGGTGCTTGCCCCGCCCCTGCGGGATGTCGTAGATCATCTCGGACAGTTCCTCGTCCTCAAGATTCGTTACCTCATCCATCGTCGCCGCTATGCTATTGAGCATGCCCATCCACTGCACCTTGGACATGGTGGTGTCAGACTTCTTCATAAGCAATTCGCTAGGGTGCCCGAAGATCGAGTTCACCACCATCTGCGCGGTAGTTTTCCCTGTGCCTGACTTGTTGGACATCAGGTTTATTGCTGCGCCACGTACTTCCACGCCGCCGATCAAACGCAGCAGGGGAGCCCCAAAGCCAAAGAACACCGCCAACGCATGCGCTTCCATACCCGGGCGGTCGTAGAAGTTCACGATCTTGGACCATTCGGTCAGGTTGCCCTTCGGCACCATCATGGGAGCCATGAGCTTTGTGCTGTTCGACGCAGGAGCAAGCCGCGCTCCGTGGGCTGTGTACTCAAGCTCGCCGACAACGAACCCCGAGTTGTCTGGGGTCCAGCCCATCTGACTGCGCGTGCGATCAGAGGCGAACATCTTTTGCAAGTTACGAATAGAAGATGCGAAGTAAGCCATGATGAGGTCCAAGTCTTTGTTGATTGCGATTACGCCGTGCCGCAGGAGTGAGTCCCGCATTTTTTCTTTTGTGAGCAACGTAGCTACGGGAGATACGATACGCCGGATGCCGTCGTGTGGGGTATGCAGGTTGACCCCAACCATCTCACCATCACCTTCACCCTGCTCATTAACGTCGTAGAACCGCGATGTCAGGTACAGGTCGTGCTTGTAAATCTCAATCTCGATAGGGTCGCCGTCTGCGTCCTTGGACTTGAGGTACACCCCGCCGTGGATGCCGCGAAAGTACGGGAACGGGTACGCTGGTATGGATACCTGCACCGTCTGGGGAACCGCAGCCACCGAGTTGTCGGCCTCTAGCTGCTGCTCGACTACGTACGCATCCCCAACGATCTGAGCCTCTTCCATCTTGCGCCCGATAGCGATAGGGCTGGTGCAGCGTTGGGTGCATCCTGTGCAGAGGGCGCTGTAGTTGGCCTTGTACCACTCGCAAGTAAATGGGCCTGCGGTTGCCTCGGCCTTACGTATCGTGTTTTCAAAGGTGTAGTCCGGGTGCGCCCGGGATAACGTGTGGATGGAAGTCTCGGCATCCGTGCAACGCCATGCGATAGACAGCGCAGCCCGCCACAGGGGCTCTTCCAATGTCGCGGCATCCTGCACAGCATGGGCGATCTGCGCACACCCCTTACCCTTGAGACTCTTGCGGACGATGCGGGAAAACTCGGTAGGTGGGAAGTCACCCCCAGCCAATGCCCGAGTCATGTCGTCGGTGCCGTATTCACGGGCTACGCTAAAGTCCATCTCCATCGAGACGGGCAGCAAGCTAATAAGCACAGCCAAGTCAGACACAACACCCTCGGTCATTACCTGCACAGGCAGGGGCGGGTCTTGCTTGAAGTTGCCCGTGTCTACCATGCGCAGGATGCGAGCCGCATCAGCGGTTACCGAGGGGTCGATCTGGAGTCTATGCTCCCCGCAAAGCTGCTTGAACCTGCGGGCCAGTGGTCGCCATGTCGTGAGGTTAAGCACCTCATGGAACGGCCAGTATGCGTGCAGCCCGCGCCCAGAGTTAACGACGAACGGCTCTGGTAGCTTGGTGGCTTGCAGGAACACACGTAAGGCAACAGCACCCGCCGCTTGGTCTGCGTAGGGTTTACCCTCACCGCAGTCAATGTCCACGAAGAAGGACTTGAACTCTCTAGCGTTCTCAGCCTTACGGCCTAGCGCCGGGTCAACGTAGCTTGCCAACGCAAAGTACGCATCAAACCCCTGCTGGTATAGATCAGCACCGTGGGTGATAAGGTCTGCAAGGGTGGTGTGGAAACTTGAAGCGATCTTGTCGGGGGAAATACCGACAGCGCAGTATGGGCCGTTCGGAGGAAGGACGGCAGTATAGAAAGAGTAATTCACGAGTCCTCACGGGCGGAAATTACGGGGAATAAGGTGGGGCAGCGGCCCGTGTTCCGCTTTGTCGGGGAGGGATCAATTCCCCCAAGCCCCGGACCGAGACTATACTCGGTCTTGCTCGTACTCTTCGAGTATTTGTGCGATCAGTTCAGCAAGTTTGGGTTTCGGCTTGAACACCCCAGTGAACCACCAGTACACGGTCTGCCGAGACACGCCGCATCGAGTTGCAACTGTAGTTACAGGCACATCCTTTGCAACGCATACTCGGCCTAGCCGCACCCCCAACAACTTAGGGTCTGCGGCATTGATGGCTTTCCCCAAGGCGTATGAATAGCCCCGTGAATCACTCATCGTCTGAGCCCCACTCGTCCAGCACTGCGGCGACATCCTTGGTAGGAGCCACTACAGGGTCAGGCTTCTTGGCGGTGCGCTTGATCGGCGGTGCAGCTTCAGCAGGGGCTTCTTCTGCGGCGGGCTTTGCAAACGCAGCGGGGAGTGCGGGAACTGACCGCTCTTTTGGCGGGGCCAGCTTGAACTCGATGGCCTGCGTTGCGTCATCCGACGCACCTTGACTGCGGGCTACAGCAAGCTCCTCACGGGTCAGCGGGCGCACTGCACGGAACTTCAAGACCGCCACCGATGCGGATGTATCGAAGCGGGCTTCAGTCACGATGCCGGAGAGCGGAACGCCATGTCCAGACAGGAACCGAGCGTAGGCTTGCATGGGCATCTTGTCGCCTTCAGCCCTGCCAAAGAGCGATGTAGCCGGTAGCTGCAAGCGGTACACGTTGCCGTGAATGTCGTTCTCCAGCACCACAGCAAATCGCTGGTTGAAGCGGCACGCCCGGGATTCGCCAACTTGACCGGACCCAGCGATATTCTGGGGGCAGGTAGCGCAGGATGCGCTTTGCGGTCTTACGCTGGCTGGGTCTGGCGTCTTGCCATTGCCGGAAGCGCAGATAGGGCTAGAGGCTTCGCCCTTCACGTACTGGCCTTCGTAGTAAGCACGGGCCACATCAGGGGCCGCGTTGACAAACACCATGTTCATGGCGCGATCTTCGTTCTTGGCGATTTCGTCGCCGCCCACGATCATGCGGAACACGCCGCCTTCGGTAGAGATGGACTTGCCGGCAGAGCCGCCAGCAAGTCGTTTGGTCATTTCGTCAGGCTCCGAGCGCAGGTAGTCGGGGAGCATGGCACCAGATTTGAAAAGAGTAAGTTCGGACATATGAGTAGGTAAATATCTAACGGTTAGATGGGATGGCTTAAGGTCGGATGGGTGATTACTTGGTAGCTCTCCTTATGGTGACGGAATACTTTGAGTCCACATTGAGCCCTTCAGGCAGCAAGCCGGGGTTCTCAGTGAGGAAGGTTTTCATGTTTAGCTGGGCGACACGACGCTCCAGCAGTTCAACGGCATCGTGCTCCTTGATGAACCGGTACATAGCGTCCCAGTCGTTCGTCCAGTAGCGGGTCTTGACGGTGCGCGTGAACGAGCCGTGCGATGTCTTGCCGCCATCTTGGCCGGTTGCTTTGCAGATGTCCAGAAGCTCATGCTCGATGATGCCCATTTGAGCTTCCAGTGCGGCAACTTTCTCGTCGTGTTCCGCCACCATGTGCGCTTTGGCATCGCGCATCTTAATGTAGACCTTGACGAGCTTGTCAGCGTCGATTGTTTTTTCAGTCATTGTGGTTCCTCGGTTGGTTGGAGTCTTTATTATACACAGTCAATTATCAAAGTCAAGCTATTTCTTGTCTGTAGAGGTCTACCAGCCCTTGATGTAAGTCGATCTTCCCGTCCAGCAGGGCGTATATGCGAGCTTCCACCGGGCTACCTTGCAGCCGCACGACGGTGACTTTGTTAGTCTGCCCTGCGCGGTGGGCACGAGCGTTGCCTTGGATGTAGAGTTCTGCGGACGGCACGGGTCCCCACCACACCACGGTATCCGCCCGGGTAAGGGTGACCCCATGTGCTGCCGCTTGGGGGATTAGAAGGATGACTTTCGGGTCCTCTTCCGTCTGAAACTGTTTGATGGACTCAGAGCGTTGCGAAGCGGGAGTGCCCCCGTGGATGGCTCGAAACGATACCCCAGCCTTAGCCAGTGCTTGCTCGAGCATTTCCAGCGCGTGCCTGAACGGGACAAACACAATGACTTTATGCGCCGTCTGGTCGATGACATCAAGTAGTTCGTTAACCCGGTTACTAACGTCGAACTCAACAACGTCTTTGTCTGTGGTGTACGCGCACCCGGCGCTAACCTGAAGCAATTTGTTGAGTAGCCCTGCTGCGTTGACCGCCGTAATCTCCGCGCCTGCGGCCTGCGCTACCATCGACTTCTTGATTACGTCATAGTAGTGCTGCTGCTGTTTGGTGAGCGGCACCTCGCGGGTTGTATACAGCATATCGGGGAGGTCTAGGCACTCCTCCTTGGTAAACCGAATGGCCGGTTGCAGCACCCGGTAGACCGTATCCTGTGCCGTGCGCTTGGGTGCCCATTTGAACTGCGTTACCTTGTACATCACCATGTCGCGGAAGGCTCCCGCAAAGCGTGGCACTGACCCGGGGTTCACTAGCTTGGCGAGCCCGTACGCATCTACAGGCGACTGCGAGGCCGGGGTGCCTGTCATAAGCCAGAGCCGCGTCGTGGGTGAAACGAGGGTGTTGAGCGCCTTCCACCGGTCCGTGCCCGTGGACTTAATGGCCGACGCCTCATCCACGATAACCAAGTCGAACTTGGCGGCTTCCAACTCAGCCCGCACTACCTTGACGCCATCGAAGTTGATGATGACGAACTCGTACTCTCCGTTGATGATCTTGATGCGCTTGTCGCGGGAGCCTGTGGCAATAGCTACCGTGCGGTGCATAAGCGTTTTGAAGAGATCAGAGCGCCATGCCGTATCCATGATGGACACCGGGCACACGATCAGCACGCGGGCAATCTCTCCGTGGCGCATTAGGTAGTCCGCAGCCCATGCCGCTGCACTGGTCTTGCCTGTGCCCGCCTCTGACAGCACGAGGCACTTGGGATGCGTTGCCAAGAACGCGGCTGTCTCCCGCTGATGCGAGAACGGGGTGTATACCCCGGGCCACTTGTACCTGCCCGTTATGGGATGTGGTACGTCCTTGATGTGGAGGTTGCGAAGTAGCTTTACCTCGTTGTGCCCCCAATTTACGATGATCTTTGCTTGGTCGCCATTGCGGGCGATGACCTTGCTTTTGGGTATCAGGGCAGTGATCTGGTCTGCCTTTCGTGTCACAAACTGCAAGGCCCGGTTGTCAATAATTTCCACGGGTTTCCTTTTACAGATGAAAAAAGCACGGTAGGGTGAACTACCGTGCGAACCAACTATCAACCAACTAACAACCAAGAAACACCAGCCTTCGCTAGTGCAGTAATCTTACCCTACTTTGCGGCTTCCCGCTTGCTAGTTTGGGACTTCAAAGCGCCCGTCTTGGTCCGGGCAAAACTTCTATTTGCGGCCCGAGAAGCTGCCTGTAAGTTGCCTACCTTAGATGACCCGCCTTTGGACATAGCCTTCTTGTGGTCTACGTCTACGCTGTCCGGTAGCTTACCGTTCGCCTTCTCATACGCCCTCCGTGCCTTATGCCGCTCGGACTGAGCCGCAAGCTGCTCGGGCGTACCCTGATAGTTCTTGTACTCGAGCGCGTAGTTGCGTGGTTTTGCCATGTCTAACCCTTGTGGTGTTCGCACGTAGTAACGGGGCAGAACCCGCACAGGCCGCTTGGCCGCGCATTCCAAACCCCACCATCCAATGCAGACTCAATCGTACTCGCGTGGCCTGCCCACTTGGAAAAAATCTCGGGTAGCTGCGCCCGAGTGTACTCAGCCTTCACGATATCGTTTGCAACGACGAACAGCAGCGCCCCTTTGACGATATCAATCTTGGGGTAGTGCGCCATCACCATTGCCGCCATAAGCTCAAGCTGCTCCGTATCGGCAAAGCGACTCGACTTGCCCGTCTTGTAGTCCCCGACGCGGGCGATACCCTTGGCGTGGTTTAACGCTAAGTAGTCTGGGACACCCCGGAACCATACGTCCTTTGCAAAGAACTCGCAAGGTGAGAAGTCCCGGCGAATGCCGAGCTTGAGTTCGCACTTGAGTTCCCCTGCGACTTTGGCGAGAGGCTCCACAAAACGCTCGTAGTGCTTAAGATTTTCTGGAAGGGGAGTACCGTTTTGGATGTAGAGTTCAAATGCTTTGTGTACACGCTCACCGTAGAGCGTGGCTTCCGTAGGGGCTGATTTGTATTTCTTGAGAATGCGAACCTCATGGTAACGCCGCTGGCATCCAAGGTAGTCTTTGACCGAGCTATATGAATGTGCGAGTGCCATAGGTTTTTTCCGCGTTGCGTGGGCACTGATTGTAGCGGTTAGCAATCCCCATAGGAATAGCCGACGCCCGACTCGCATGCTAACGGCAGCCCTGTTGCCCACTTTGGATTCCATGACATGCACTCCTCGACGTAGGCTTGCGCCTCTTTGGTTTCTGATTCTTTGGCGATGATGGCAACCGCGTCATGCACGGTCAGCACCACCTTGTAGCGCTTGGCTATACGCAGCATCTGCTCTGCGACAACGCAGCGTGCGACGGCTTGGCAGAAGTTCTCCACAACCTTGCCACCGTAGATGTACACCGGAGCGCCCTTGGACATGTAGCGCCACTGGTTCTTCTCCTCGCCCTCTACGGTCTTCATGACAACGCGCATCAACTCGGGGTACTGAATGAGCAGCCCGCTCGGGAGCGTGAGCCCGCAGCCCGGTACGACGTTGACGAGGCCCGGTACGTCCACTCGCATGGCATTGCCCATCGCCAGTGCCCGCAGCGCAGCGTCGCCCTGCTTCCACAACAGAGGGATGTTTGGGTACGTCGCACGGTACTTATCCACGATGCGCTTGGCTTCCTCCTCGGTTACCTCCACCGTGGCTTGCGTCTTCAGGAACGCCCGCAGCTTCTTATGCCCGACGCCATACCCTGCCCCGAGAATCACAGTCTTACCCACCTGTCTCTGCGCGGGGGTAACCTCCTCAACTGGGATGGCGTAGACGGAGCTTGCCATGATCTTGTAGACATCCTGCTTCTTTGCAAACGCTTCTACCAAGTCATGCTGCCCCGCCAGCCACGCCAGCACCCGCGCTTCGATCTGCGAAGAGTCGCAATCAATGACGACATGCCCCGGGGGTGCCTTCATAGCCCGCTTGATCTTGCCTGCGTTAGCCCCACGCGCCGGTAAGTTCTGAAGGTTTACGGAGTCCTGCCCTGACCAGCGCCCTGAGTGTGCGCCGTAGTACCGCAAGGGGATAGGCATGGGGCCCCGGTCTGCCATCCCGATGAACCGCTGCGTGCGAGTCTCCTCGATGGTTGTCTTGTTGCCAAGGCGTGCAGCAACGAGTCCCTGTACGTCAACGTCCGGGTGATCCTCCAGCGCCTTGAACTCCTCATCGGTCTTGGCAAACGCATACGCCTGCTTGCCGGTAGTTGGGCTGCGCTTCATGGGGGGCTCGACGTTGAACCGCCGCAACAAGTCCGCGAACTTGTCGTTGGACATCAGCAGCTTCTTGATACCTACCGCCCCCTCGGTGTACACCGCATGAACGTAATCCGGGTCGCCATCGGCCAGCATCATGTCGCGTACCCGGTCAAGCAAGTCCGACTTACGTTCAACAACTTCGTCCAGATGCGCTTTCAGCAGGGGCTTGTCCAACAGCAGCACGGGATCCACGTACATCTTTACCGTCAGGTCAATGAGTTCCAACTCCTGCCGTGGGAACCCCATGTCCATGTAGCTTTTGAATAGCTTGTAGGTAAGCGCCCCGTCGTTGATGCAATACTCACCGTAACGATCCAAGGCTTCCTTGCCAAAGTCTGCATACCGAAGCCCCAGCGCGTTGACAACCTCGGTGCCTTTGACGCCGATATCTGCACGCTTGGCTTGCTCTGCTAGGCTGTGGGACTTCTCATGTGGGAACAGGGCACGAGACATGCCCAAGGTATCCAGCCACGCCTTTGGCTTTACGTCATAGTGCCATCGGAAGATGGCCGCATCGAACGCGGTGTTCTGGCACAGGATGAACTTGTCCGACCAGTCAATGCTTTTCAGCACATTGGCTACCTGCGGCTTCGGATACCACTGCCCGGGCGCGTCGTCAAACTTCAGGCTCAGGCCAATCGTCTCGAACTCCGGGCTACGTACGTAATGCTCCGTCGCAATCTTGCTCAGGCTGAACTCCCGACTGTAAAACGTCTCGAAGTCCGCTGTCACTATTTTGGGCATTTGTTTTCCAAGGTTGGTTGGCTTTGAGCGCGTACCGCTTACGGTCACGCTGTCTCTTTGCAGCAAGCTGCTGTTCTTTCTTAGTAGGGGCCGGGACCGCCCCATTGAGGATGCCCCGGATGTCTGCGGTCATGGTCGCTTCTTCAGCGTCTCAATGGTACGTGGCAACCCCGCCACGCCATATTCGTTTATGAGAAGCGATACCCCACCCGCGTCAACAATAGCCGCAAGCTCCCGGTCTTGTAGTACCGTCGTCTTACCTTGCCCTGCCTTGCACTCGATAGCCAGAAAGTAGCCGTTCACGCAGCAGATGATATCGGGCACGCCCATCCTACCGTAGCCATTGGCAGCAGGGGAGAAATGATACACCCCATGCGCGTCAAGAATCTTCTTGACTGCGGTCTTGACCTTACCCTCCGGCGTTGTTGCCACGTAGCACCTCCAGTAACTTCTCCATGTAGTGCTGCCCTTTGGCAATCTCCTGCGCGTTCTCATCCTTCGCGCCCATACGCATGAGGTACTTCAACGCACCCCCACGGTAGTAGCCGATCTGCTGCTCACGCGGCCACGTATCCACGACATCCCAAGGCTGCACACCCATGTCTCGGTAGTGGTTACCCGCTACTTGCCGGGTACTTGCTAACTCCTGCTCACTCATTGCCGGGCTCCTTTGTAAAAACATTTAGTTTAGCGCGACTGTACGTATAGAACTCTCGCGTTGCCAACATATGGTCGGTGCTTTTACGCGACAGGTTTGAGAGCATACCCGGCTCGACCCCCTTAGCACGCTGTGCCTCGACACTGGCGGTAGCGGCTTCGCCTCGGCTGTAGCTTGACGCATTTGCAAAGATGCTTGGGCGGCGGTTAGTTGCCCACAAGAACGGAGAGTCTGCACCGCAGGTACAGTGCTTAGAATGTTTAGTTGCCATTTGGTTTCTTCGCCTTTTCAATTTGTTGTCTGATCCATTCGGGGCCGCCCAGTTGCAGCAGCTTGATGCGTTGGGTTTGGGTCAGCTTGATGCTGTAGAACACGTTCAGTGGTTCGCCGATTCTCTTTGCGCTCATGTCCGTCTCCTTGGCAATGCTGCCCAGTGCGTCCAGAATTGTGTCTCACCGGGACGATGGAGATACTGCCCCAGCGAAGCCACGCCACCTCGGCCAAGCAGTAGGATTTTCACACCGGTCGGTGTGCTTGCGTCAATCGGTATCCAGTAGTAGTCGTTCGATACCACGGCAGCTTTGGTGCTGTCAAGGCGGAACTTATTTTCCATTTCGATGCGCTCGAACTCGTCGTCTTCGTTTACCACGGTGCGTCCTCGTGATTGTTGGGGTTGAATGGTACCGGCTTGGCCGGCATTGGCTTGGGTAGCTCAAGGGGGAAGGGCCAGATGGTCATATTATTGGTTCCCCCATGAATGTCGGCGAATGTTGTTCGTGGATTGCGTTCATTGCGCTGCGGTACTCACCGATTAGCTTCATGGCCTCATTCCACCAGCGGTCTGTTGGCTGATCGGCGTCAGACAAAACACACTCAAGCGCCAACGCCATGCGGTGAGCAAAACGGTCAGCCACATCAGTCATTGGTTCCACCATAGCTCTCGCATCACGACCTTCTTCAAAGCAGGCTTGGCCATATTGATTCATTTGTCCTTGTGTAAACATTGGCGTGTATAACGGGTGGTGACAATTCTTTGGCCGTTCCGTGACGTATTGGTAGCTGATGAAATTTTCGCCACGATCTTTGTGCGTATACCTCCACGCGCTAGGTGTTGGTAGCTTCATAGCTGTCCCCCGTTTTGTGCCCATAGCGCGGCCTTGTGAGCCAAGAAAAAAGCCTCTGCACAAGTCAGTCGGCTAGACCTGATGTACAAGCTGCCATTCTCGTCATATCCACAGATCAACACATCTTGCAGGTGATTTGATTCAGCATCTACCAAAGCCGACTCAATGGCCTGCTGTGCTGTCATCGTGGTGGTTGGTGGGAGTCGTATTAGGTTTGTCATCGCACCAACCCCGCCCATACGCCAAGCTCTTGCCTTGATACTGTGACTTTAGCTTTGTTCCTGACACGGGGTTTGGGTGGTACCTTGGGTCGCGGCAGGTCAGCACCACCACCTTCGGCATACACCGGCACACGGGCGTGATACGGGCCATCGTCTTCAATATAGTTCACGATACGCACCATACCCTTCCGTCGAAGCCTGTCCATCGCATCTCGAGTTTCGGTTGTCGGCACCCTCAGGTAACGCGCTAGTTCAAACTGCGTCATCGGGCCGATCACAGTCAACGCTTGCAGGACTGCTATTTGCCTTTCGCTTTTAACCATTGTTCTTCTCCTTCAGTTTTGCTTCGACATCACGGGCAAACTCAATCCACTTGCTGCCGTAAACATTGTTCCTGTCAAACAAATCAAGTATCTCTTCTGCTTCTAACCCTACCCACGGGCGCTGTGCTGCCTGCCATCCTGCCCACGCCCAGTATGCTGCTGAATCAATTTCAAACGGATTCGCAGAGTCAACATAGGAGCGATTCCACCATTCGTTAAAGCTGGCGCTGGGTTTATCCCATTGTGCTGTGGGTGGCCGTTGCCATTGGTCGCCGTCCCATATCCAGCCATCTTCGGTCAAGGCGTTAACAGCATCGGCCATTTGCTCTGGCTGTGCTGCGGGTGGGGTGGTGTGTTCCTGCGCGAAATTGGCCATCCAGACAGCGATGTCGTTCGCCAGAGGCGTACCGTTGATGTACTTTTTCCAAAGCGACTTGCCGCAGACGACTTCTTCGGCTTGCTTGAGCAGATCAATCCACGCCACCGGCTCCTGCTCTGGCTGCGCCTTGATTACTTGATCTCCATACGCTGCGCCACACATAGCACAACCGCCAATACCCGTATGCTCTGGCTGCTCCAGTGCGGTGCGTAGGGCGGTGATGGCGGCATTTGTTTCGTTGTTCGGTTTGTGGTCTTGCACAGATTTCAACGCCTCTAGCGCCTGCTGCGCGGCTTGTCTAAATTGATCACTCATGTTTCCTCCTTGATTCCGTGGGCGGCTTCAATAGCTCGGGTAATCTTGCGCTTAACAGCCCCGCTGGCGTTATGCTCGCCGTTTGCTATGGCCCACGCTTTGCCAATCTGCTCATCCGTCAGCGGCTTGCGCTGTGCTGACTGTGCTGCGAATGGCGCGGTATAGAGAGGCACTGCGTCAAACTTGGTTGCATCACCATCAGGTGCATGGCTCTCATGCCAATGCAGTGATTTACTTCCTCCGCGTCTGTCGTATATAGCCCACGCCACCGGATGTTTAACTGTCAAGGATTCCTGTACAGTTGGCTGCTCCAGTGCGGTGCGTATGGCGTCCATTACCACGCATAAGTCTTTCATGCCCATCGGGTCATCCCACGCCTCCAGCGCCATTCGGATAATGTCGTCTTTGGTCATTTCAAAATCTCCCGCTCCAGCACCTCGGTTGCCGCAGTCAGTTGGTCATATAGGTAGTCCGGCAGAGATATCTTGCTCACCAGACTTGCGCTTTCTAGCGCTGACAGTAAGCGCATGATCTTTAGCATCTCCTGTTTAGTCATGTCGCATACCCCAGAAACATACAGAATGCAGCAAACGAGACAAGGCTGATAGCAATGACAATGCTGAACTCCAGCCACTCGTTCATGTATTTGATATCTTCCTTGCAGTCACACTGCCGGCCTTGTTCACAATTGTTGTTGCAGTTCATTTCTTTGCTCCTATTACTGACAATGCAATTGCTTTCTGTGGGGTGTCTGCGCTGATGTCGTGCTGTTTAGTCCAGACCGACCATTTACCCCATTTACCTGACGAGTTCAAATGCGGGAACATGTCATACCTCTCCGCAATCGGGCCGATCACGTTCCAGTCGCGGTGGGAAAACAACCGCCAGCTACCGTTGTACACAACAACTGCCCACATATCGTGGTGAAACTTAACATCAAACAGCTTGTACCCAATAGCCAGCGCCAGCGCCTTGTCGATTTCAATGTCCGTCATTTCAGTTCTCCTTTGTCTATAGCTGCACGGGCTTGATTCCAAATGCTGCTCTTGATGTAATCCGGCGCGTCTGCTGCAACTAATGCTTTCAACGCCGCCAGCAGTTCACGATTCACTTCATGCAACCGGCGCAGTTCGGTAGCAACTTCCACGCTTGTCAGGTCAGCATTAGTGTGCATCTGGTCTGTTGCCTCCAGAACATCAGCCAGTCGCAAGGCTTCTGGTTGTGTCACGTCCGATTCTCCCTTGCGTGGATAATGTCTTGGAACTCGCCAATTACGTCCCAAC
>ERZ650310.111-NODE-111-length-23867-cov-8.648665_pt1 | contig 23867 bp, 30 predicted proteins | sample MGYA00376246_ERZ650310 | MGnify/ENA primary metagenome ERZ650310 (study PRJEB26733, sample SAMN07839286) | wastewater metagenome | biome: small river; feature: stream; material: water | place: USA: North Carolina | collected 2016-03-01 ...
TACCTTGTCGTCACGAACCCCGCCGCGGCGAGCGGCAGGCCTGGCGCCCAGGGCAGCGGCGTGGTCATCAGTGCGGCCAATTCCTCGGCGCTGCCGCCCGACGGCATCTCGGTCAGAAGCTCGTCGTGCACACTGAGCACTGTAGCATATGCTGCAGTCTCGACGAGGGGAATGTTGTAGGCCAGCACGTCGCGGGCGAAGGCCTGACAGGCGTTCTCGAAGAGTTTGCCGCCGTAGGTGCCGATCCAACCCCACTGGTGGGTGTACTGGCTGATGCCCTGGTAGTAGATTTTCCCGTCGCGGACGTGGGCGCTGGGGTAGCAGACCGAGCGCCTGGGCACGCCAGGGCGGGCCGGCAGCAGCATGCGGAGCCAGACGCCATCGCGGCGGAACGCCAGCCGCCGGCACTCGATCTCGGTCTTGGGATTGGCGATAGCCTTCATGGCCGCCGCCTCCAGCTCTTTCCAGTAGCTGGCGATCTGCGGGTTGGCCTGCCGCCACAGGTACTTCAGCGCCTCGCAGGCGATGAAGACGTCGTTGCTCAGACCGTAGGTCGTCATACCCTTCTTGCGCCGCCAGTTGAGCATGCCCAGTGACTGCTCGTAAACATCAGGGGCGAGGACCGGAAGCACAGCAGCCGCCACAGCGGCAAGGTCCATACGGTAAGTGAGGACGAAGGTAACAAAGGCCCCCACGCCGCCTTCGTAGGCGAGGGCCAGCTCTTGGATTTTGCCGAGCTGCCGTTGAGCTTTACTGATGGAAAGAGGGTCGACATTGAAGGATCGACCGTACGCCAGTCGGTACATGTCAGGGAGGGCGGCGTCCAAGAACTGCGCACGGTAGGCCTCCAGCTTCCACTCTTCGCCGGCCAGCCACGCGGCGCTGACCCCTTCGATGTTCTTCAGGTCGCTGACCACCAGCTTCTTGCCGGGCGGCGCGATGATCGACCCGCGCAGCGCGTTGCTGGCCAGCTTCGGGACCGACACCTCGTGGAGCTGTAGGCCCTGGCCCAGCTTCGACACCGGGGCGCAGACGATGTCCGCCACCCCGGCCTTGAGGGCGACGATCCCGTCCTCGATAGCCTCGCCGGTCATGTTCGGCCGTACGAGGTTCTGGGGCTGCCACAGGCGGCCGGCGTCCCGACCGGTGCGGCCCGCGCCGCAGAACTGCAGAAGGCCCCTCGCACGCCCGTCTTGTGACACGACCTGCTGCAGTTTCTTGTACTTCGAGGTGCTGGTGGTGGCCGTCTCCATGCGCAGCGCGATCAGGTCGCGCACCGCCTGGGGCAGCGCCTCGTCCTTGGAGTAGCGCTCCAGGGTCGCGCCCTTCATGTCGGGCAGCTTGACGCCGTGCTCCTCGGCGATGAACAGCAGCAGGGCGTCGCGCTGGTTGGCGCTCTCGACGGCCTCACCGGTCCAGTCGGCGGCCTGGGCATCGAGAATGACCTTGTTGTCGGCGACCGCCTCCAGGGCGGCCTGGGCCAGCTCCAGGTCCATCTGGATGCCCCGCCGGTTGATCTTCTGGTCGAGCTGCCAGAGCTGGTGCTCGGACACGCCGTTCGTGGGCTCGCGGTTGTAGTTCCAGGTGGGCATCAGCTTGCGCAGCTCGCGCATCGAACGGATGTCCGACTTGGCGTATTCCTTGTACTCCTCCCACTCCTCGGGTAGGTCCGCCGGCTCGTAGAAACCGACCCGCGTCGAGCCCTTGGGCGGCGGGATGGAGAACTTCCGCATCAGCTCCATGCCGCGCTTGGCCTGTTTCGCCTTGCCGGCCTCCAGCTTGAACACCTCGCAGAGCATCTCCAGTTTGCCCGGTAGGCCGTGCGCCAGGGCCTGCACCATGGTGTCCCAGGTCTTTTCGACCGGCAGCTCGATGCCCAGGCAGCGGCTGACCATGGTGGCGTCGAAGAAGAAGTTCTGCCAGACGTGCTCGTCCGCCAGCTCCAGGGCCTCGGCCAAGTCCCACGGCATCAGCGGGTCGGCCAGGATGTCCCAGACCTTCTCCTCCTGGTCGTCGATCGCGTAGGCCCAGAGGATGACGGCGGCGTCAGGGCTCTCGCTGTAAGCCGTGACGCCGCAGGTCTTCAGGTTGACCGACGAGCGGGTCTCGGTGTCGTTGTAGAGGATCACGGCCGGTCCAGTTCGCCGCTCTTGTCGTATACGAGAACGATAGCGCCGCCAGGATTTTGCCGCACCCAAATGGCCGGATAGTCGTACATCAGGTGTGCGAGGTGGCCACCCAAGCTGGCCGCGTTCTTCGCCTCAATGGTCTCGACACCGCCGTCGCGCCGCCGGTAGCAGATCGTGTACATAGGGAAGTCCTCCAAGAGCTTCGGCCGAACAGCCTGGGGCGGACCCCAGGCTGCCCGAAGCCCTTACGCGAACTCGGCCGCAGCGTCGTCCTCGTCCTCGCCGGTATCGGCCAGGGCCTGGAACTTCGACAGGTCCGCCGGCTTGCCGCCGCCGAAGGCGGTGCCGTCAGCCGCGAACTGCACGCCCATGAGCGTGATGTTCGTGCGCTTGTACTTGCCTTCGAACTGCGCCCAGACCTCGACCTGGAACACGCACTCCGAGCCGGCGTAGGGCGCGCCGGGCTCGCTCGGGCCGACCGCCTGGGCCTGCCGATTGAGCACGACAGGCTTCGCCTGCTTGCCCTTGGTGGCGCGCGGGGAGACGTACTTGCACCCCTCGTACTCGCCGCCCTTCAGGTCACCGTCGCGCAGGGCGCGGGTGCTGTCGTTGAGCTGCGCCCAGGCCTGCTCGAAGGTCGCAGGCTTGTTGCCCTTGGCCTTGTCGTAGGCCGCTTTGAACTCGGCCTTCTCGGCGGCCTCGATCTCGGCGATGCACGCGGCCTGCTTCGGCTTGGACGGGTCGAGGATGCAGCTCGCCGACCAGTAGTAGTCGCCGGCTCCGTCGAACTGGTCTTCCTGCCAGAGCTGCTGCAGGTAGGAGGCGCGCCCCCGGATCATTACCATAGTACCCATGGTGTCTCGCTTCTCGTGTTTACGGTTTAGGGACTAGGTGCTGGCCTAGGCCAGCGTCGCCGAGTAGTCCTCGTCCTCGGGGATGGGGGTGAAGGCGGCCAGGACGGCCTCCTTGGGAACGTATTTCTCGCCCTTCTCGCCGGGCAGGGCAATGGTGTAACCGCCCTCCGACTGGGTGTAGAGCGCCTGCAGCGCCTTCCACTGGCGGTCGGTGATCTTGCCGGCTTTGTGGAACTCCTCGACCTTGGTCGGCGAGATCGCCTCGACCGGCTTCAGGGCGTCCTTAGCCCCCAGCACCGTCTTCAACTTCTTGATCATGGCCGCCGGGTCGACCCATTTGCGGTCGCCCTTTTTGCCCTTCTTCAGCCACAGGTCGCCCACCGGCTCGTTGGCCAGGAGCAGGGTCTTGGTCTCCTCCTGCCACGCCTTGATGGCCGCCTCGATCAGCGGGATCAGTTTCATCTTCTCGGCCAGCTCCAGAGGCGCGAGCGCCCGCTGGTCGACAGCCGACAGCGTCTTGGCCACGGTCTTGCCCTCGGGCAGCGCGTCCAGGTCCACGAAGCCGTGCGCCACGGTGTTGATCACCATGCCGGTGAGCGCCGGGCAGACGGCCTTGGCGTTGCAGAACCGGCACTGCTTGTCGCCTGGGGTCAGCTCGTTGACGACCACGTCTTGGGCGACCGTGGCAAGGTCCGCACCGATGTAGCGATCAGGGTCGGCGAACATCCCGTGGGTCTGCTCGTGCAGCTTCACAGCATGCTGCGCCGCCATGGCGGCCTCGACCTTCAGCCAGCGCTTCAGCGCGCCGACCTGCACGAACCAGGAGTGGGGCTCGCCCTCGCCGATGCGCGGCTGGTGGATCACGATCTCGATGATGTCGGTGTCGAGCACCTCCATGATCATCTCGATCTCGTTCAGCGCGCCACCGGCATACATCTTGGCCTGCTCGTTGTCCTCGGGGTAGACCGCGACGCCCTGGCCGAACTTCAGGTCGACGATGGTGGCGATCAGGCGGCCGGTCAGGACGATCAGCTCGGCGGTGCCGTAGGTGCCGTCCTCAAGCCGGTAGCCCCGCTCGTCGATGCTGATCGTCTCGGGCTCCAGGTAGATCGCGTTGTAGTCGCTGGTGCCCCAGGCCAGATCGTCGGCGACGCCCAGCCAGTTGGCGTAGCACACGCGGGTCTCGACCAGGGCCATGCCGCCCAGGGACCGGCAGTAGTCCACGTAGTGCTGGACGTGGTTGGCGAACTCGAAGTCCACCTCGAAGTCCTCGCCATCGGCGGTGATGGTCTCGCCGATCCAGTCGGACGCTTCACCGGGACCACCACCCAGGGTGACCTGATTGATCAGCGCCTCGGTGATCTCCTTGTTCGGCGTGCCGCTGAGCAGGTAGGCGCTCAGCCCGTGCGCCGCCGTGCCCTCGGCCGCGTACTTCGACCCTCGGTTCGGCTGGGTGCTCTCCAGCGCCACGGAGCCGTAGCACCGGGTCCAGCGCGGTGCGGCGCTCGCGCTCAGCAGTGAGTGTTCGGACGCTTCGCCCATGTGGTAGTCCTCCAAGGTGAAAAGGCTCTTGGCTGGAAAGCTGGTATCCCTGCACGGTCCAGGTGATGCAGCCCTGGATCATCCCGCTGTCAACGCGATGTTCCCAGCTTTCCGCGAAGAGCCTGGGGCGTGAACCCCAGGCCGCCGGTCAGGCGAGCTTCGCCTCCTCGATCTTTTCGAGGAAGGCGTCGTAGTCCTTCGCCGCGATCTGGCTCAGCCGCTCGACGCCGTAGCTGGTCAGGATGCCCTTGAGCTGCGTGCCGCTGGTCGGCTTGTTGGAGTTGGCGAAGTCGATGCCGATCTTCGTGAACGCCTCGGGCGACAGGCCCTGGCTGTTGCCGGCGTTGTCGTCAGCCTTTGGAGCTTCGGGTGTCGGTTCCGAGGCGGCGGGCGTAGCGGGCGAAGGCTCCTTCGGCTTCGAGCCGCCCGCCGACTGGGGGACGGCGGCAGCCGCGCCCAGGTTGAAGAGCGACGCGATCAGCACGACGGCCTTGCCGATGGCTTCGTAGTCGTTGGTGTCCTTGGCCATGTAGTCCTCCGTGGGCAGGATGCCCGGTTGTAAGAGCGTTGGGCTCTTGGGTGAGATCGACCGCGCCAGCATCCTTGCGGGTAGCTGCGGCCCTCCCGCGAGAGGGTCGTGCATTAGACGGTCGATCTCCCGAAGAGCCCTGGGTCGCGCCATGGTCGGCGGCGTCGTTGCCCTCGCCCCGGCCGTCAGGGGCGAGACCCAGGTTCTCGATCGTCAGGCCCTCACCTCCCGGTAGGGGTTGGCGGTGGTGGCCGGCGGGGCCTTGGCGCGGATGCGCTCCAGGTACTCGGCGCTCTCCTCCGCGTCCTGGGCGTCGGCCAGCCGCTGGGCCGCGCGCTCCTTGGCGCTGGCCTGGGAGATCAGGCCGGCGGCGAAGGCGAGGAGGCTCGGGCTGCGGGCGCTCTTGCGCAGGCTGTCGGCCTGGGCGCGCAGGTCCTCGGGGGTGAAGAATTCCTTGTTGATCGGGTGCATGGTCGTGGTCCTTGTTGGGGTTGAAGCTTACAGGCTTAGGCGCAATACGCCCAGCGGCTACGGGGATTTTCGGCGGGGCCGCAAGCCATAACGACCACGTAACGGAAGTAGCTGGTGACAGAGACGTCGAACAGCTTCTCGGGGTATTGGGCTTCCAGCTCGACCTGTCGGCGCTGCGCGCCACGCTCGGTCTTGTAGGTGCGGTACTTCATGTCGTCCTCCAAGATGACACGCCTGAAGGCCCGCCACCTTTCGGCTCGGGCCTTGGGCGGGTTGTCCGCTCTGGGTCTCTTCTACATACGCATCGAGCTGGGCATCGTACCCCGCATCCGCTCCTGGTAGGCCGCGCGACGCGCAGGCATGACCGGCTTGTAGGGTGGGTGCTTCGGTGCACGAGCACCGTAGCGGTGACGTTCCTTGGCGCGGCAGTCCTGCGCGTTGTCCTTCACCGTTCCGAGGAACAGGTGGTCAGGGTTGACGCAGGACGGCGTGTCGCACTTGTGACAGACCTGCAGCCCATTCGGGATCGGTCCCTTGTAGGTCTGAAAGCTGTAGCGGTGGACCGGTACATGCGCCCCAGACGCTACGGCGATTGAGCCGTAGGCGGCGACCCCAACGGACCAGAGCCAGCAGCCGGTGTTCGGCTCGTACTCTATGCCCGCAGGAAACGCGATCCGGGGTGGCGTGTGCCGGCCCACTTGTTGTCCTCCAAATTCGAGCCGACCATAGAAGCGGTTCGGGGTGCGCCGCAAGCGAAAAACTATCTTTTTTGGGAAAGTTCTTTTTGGACAGCGCCGGTCGGGTCGTGCTACCCGTGGAGGACTTGGAGGAGCTGATGACCGGAATACGCAGAGCTATCGAGACGATAGGCAGCCAGCGTGCCCTAGCGCACGCGTGTGGGGTGCAGGAGGCTGCGGTCTCTAAGTGGGCCAAACAGGGGTGGGTGCCGATGGCGCGGTGGGCGATGGTGTCCGCTGCGACCGGCGTCCCGGCGCGCGATCTCGCGCACCCCTCGCTCGTGGATCAGATCGTAGGAGTGGAGTGATGGACTTGCCGACGCCGCTGAGCCGCTGGGCTCACCGCAACGGGATCGTCTACAAGGTGGTGGCCTTGACGAACCTGCCCAACGACGAGCGCTACCCGCTGACCGTCGTCTACCAGAACGAGCAGACGGGTTCGCTTTGGTCGCGGCGCGCCGACGACTGGCACCGCAGCTTCACTGCCTTGCCGATCGCATGACAGCCGAGATCGTACCCCTGCGCCCGACGTACGGCGCGACGGCCGACGAGTGGCTGCACTTCGCCCTGGTCGTCGGTGAGGCGGACCTGCTGCCGGTGGTCTCGCGCCCCGGCGCGCAGATCAGCGACCAGTCCACCATGAAGGGCCTGGGCAAGACGCCCAGCCTCTACAACGGCCGGCGGCAGGTCGTCGGCATCCCCAAATGGACCCAGAAGGTCGCCACGGCCGAGGAGGTAGAGGCGTGGTCCCGCGAGCCCGACCACGGCATCTGCATCCAGACCCGGCTGGTGCGAGGCCTGGACATCGACGTCGAGGACGCCGAGCTGGCCGCTCAGATCGAGCGTCGCTTCTGCGAGCTGCTAGGCGTCGAGCTGCCGGCGCGTGAGCGCCAGGGCAGCGGACGCGCCTTGCTCGCTTTCGAGCTGCCCGGCACCTACGCCAAGCGCAGCTTCAAGGTCGAGGGTGGGCTGGTCGAGCTGCTCATGGGCGGCCAGCAGTTCATCGCTCTGGGCCACCACACCAGCGGGACGCGCTATGAGTGGCGCGGCGGCCTACCCTACGCGGTGCCTCGGATCACACCCGTTCAACTGGAGGCTGCTTGGGCGGCTATCGTCGAAGAGTTCGCTCTAGCGCCGGCCAGTGAAGGGGGCGTGGCGCAGCCGCGCGATCGTGCCGACATAGAAGGAGCACACGACCCCGTTGCAGAGTACCTGCACGAACAGGGCCTCGTCGTAGGTCACCAGGGGGAGAAGCTCTTCGTCGACTGCCCCTGGAAGTTCGGGCACAGCTCCGACAGCGGGATCAGCGAGAGCGCTTGGCTGATCGCGGGGACCAGGGGGTTCGAACGAGGCCATTACCAGTGCCTCCACGCGAGCTGTCAGGCCAGGACGGACACCGACTTCCTCGACGCCGTCGGGTTCCGCGTCGCCGCCTTCGGAAATCTCGACCTGCTAGAGGCCGAGGAGAACGAGCGCGGCGACGACGCGGGCTCAGCAGCCGGGGGCGTACCGCCAGCAGAGATGCCATGGCCGTCGTTCCGGCGCAACCCCACCACCGGCAAGATCGACGCCACCCTGGACAACATCCAGCGGGCCCTGGCCTGCCCGCCCATGGTCGAGCTGACGGTGCGCTACGACACCTTCCGCGACGAGTTGATGGCCGACGGCCGGGCGTTCGCGGACGCGGACAGCGTGGCCCTGCGCATCGTGCTGGAGCAGCGGGGCTTCAAGCCGATCGGCCGGGAGCTGATGCGCGACGCGCTGCTGGTCCACGCCAGGGACAACGAGTTCGACAGCGCCCAGGACTGGCTGCGCTCGCTGCCGGCGTGGGACGGCGTCGAGCGGGTGGAGAGCCTGTACCCCACGCTCTTCAACACCGACGACACGCCCTACACCCGCGCGGTCGGGCGCTACACGATGACGGCCCTGGCCGCGCGGGTCATGGACCCAGGCTGCAAGGTCGACATGGTGCCCATCCTGGCGGGTGACCAGGGCTTCCTGAAGTCGACGGCGGTCATGGCCCTGGCCCCGCCCGATACGTTCCGGGTGCTGAACCTGCACGACCTGGAGAGCGCCAATCTCAGCCGCCGGCTGCGCGGCTGCCTGATCGGCGAGCTGGCCGAGCTGCGCGGGCTGAAGACCCGCGACGCCGAGAGCATCAAGGCGTGGATCGTACAGCAGGAGGAGCGCTGGGTTCCGAAGTTCGTGGAGCGCGAGACAGCGTTTAAACGCCGGCTGCTGATGTTCGGCACCACCAACCCGGTGGGCGTGCTCGACGACGAGACCGGCGAGCGGCGGTGGCTGCCCATGGTGGTGCGCTCCAAGATCGACCTGGGGCCGGTCGGGGCGGCGCGCGATCAGCTCTGGGCCGAGGGCCTGTGGCGCTGGGACCTGCTGGGTGTCGAGTGGCAGGACGCCGAGCGTCTGGCGGTGGCCGAGCACGAGGCCTTCAAGGTCCACGACCCGCTCCAGTCGCGGGTCGTTCGGTGGCTGAAGGGGGCGGTCGACCTGACCGGCCAGTCACCTCACGATCGGGGCTGGCTGCTCATGGCGGACCTGCTCGATGGCGTGAGCGGTGCTGGCGCAGAACGTCTCACAGATCGCCGCGCGGGGAAAATCCTGCGCTCGCTGGGCTGGTCCAATCGTGGAGTACGGGTCGAGGGCGAGGCGATTTGGGGGTGGGTGCGAGACATATAGGGCGTTGTGAGACCAATGTGAGAGATATGTGAGACCAGTTTCCTTAATGATTTCAGTGTGTGAGACTTGTGAGACATAAATATACCAAGCTATATGTGAGGTTTAGAAATTACCCTCGATTTGGCGGGATAATAGGAAAAAGTGGTCTCACATGTCTCACGTCTCACATTTGGATTTTTGCCGAGCGTGCGCTTGACCGGCCGATAAACTCGGAGTACAGGTTGATTTGTCAACTTGGAGGACAGGATATGACGGACAACGTGGCAGTGCTGGCGGGCTTCACCCGCGAGATCGAGGCCAGCTCGACCGAGTACGACTTCTGCCTGCTGGTGAAGCCTGACGCTGACCTGGGCGAGCGTTTCAAGGCCTGGGACATGGACGAGCAGGAGTTCATCTGGGTGAACGGCTGGCTGTTCTCGTGCGAAGACGCCGGGGTGCAATCGTGAGCTGGCAACAACTGAAGGACGACGCGGCCTACCTGGACGCGAATATCACGGCGCTCGACGCCAAGGGCCAGGAGTTCGCCCGCAGCCTGCTGGACCAGTTCCACAGCCGGGGGCTGAGCGCGAAGCAGGAGTACTGGGTGGGCGAGCTGGCTACCAGGGCGCGCAAGGCGGTCGACGCCAAGACCCGCGTGGTTGAGGAGGTGAAGATCGACCTGTCGCCGATCGTGGTGCTGTTCCGCAAGGCCAGCACCAACCTGAAGAAGCCCTACGTCCTGGTCGACGATCTGGCCGAGGGGCATCTGAGGCTGAAGCTGGCCGGGCCGGGCTCGAAGTACGCGGGTCAGGTCTACGTCTACAGCGACGGAGCCTACGAGGATCGGCTCTGGCTCGGGCGTGTCGACCCCGAGCGGTGCGTCTACGTTCCGAGCCGGGACGCCGAGCACTGGAAGCTGGTGGACAACACCCAGCGTGCTCTGGTGGCATTCGCGGCCGACCCGGTGGGCGCGGCGACGCGCTACGGCCGGACGGTGGGCGCGTGCTGCTTCTGCAGCCGGCAGCTCAACGACCCCAGGTCCATCACGGTGGGCTACGGGCCGATCTGCGCGGAGCACTTCGGCCTGCCGTGGGGCGAGGTGGTCGAGGTGCAGGACTTCGCCGAGGTGGTGGCCGACGGCTACGACCGGCTAGGCGCTGGGCAGCGGGTGATCGGCGTGGACCACGCCAAGCCGGGCTCAGACCGCACTGTGGTCGAGTACGCGGGCTTCAGCTACGAGATCGTGGATGGCGAGCCGGTGCCGCTGCCTGGGCAGCATGCCGCAGCTTCGAAGCAGAAGCACATCATGGCGGTGAAGGACGAGCTGCAGCCGCTGCGGGATCGCAAGAAGGTGCTGGAGCGCAAGGCCTGGGAGAACCGTCCAGGCTTCAAGATGGGTGACAACGACGGGGTGCCCTTCGACGACGAAATCCCGTTCTAGGCGCTTCGGGGAGCCTGGGCTGCGGCCCAGGCTCTTCGGCCGAAGCTCTAGGTCTGATATGGAGGACGACATGAAGACGGAATACGAGCGGTGGAGAGACGAGCTGGAGGGCAGGAGCGCCCCGCTGGAGTGGGTGGCCCTGGTCTTCTGGTGGGGCGCGGTGTTCGTGTTGGCGGTGCTCGCCGGCCTGCGCTTTGGCGGGGTGCTGTGATGGCCAAGATCATGAGATACGCCGTTGGGTTTCTGGCGGGAGCGGCCGGAGGCACTTTCATGTGGTTCTGGGTGAAGGTCGTCCTGGCGCAGCTCCAACACCTGGGGGTGCTGTGATGGCTGGCCCTCCCAAGACTACCAGCCGCAAGGAGAACGTGCGGGTGCAGATCGGCAGCGCGTTGGAGCGCATGACCGAGGGCAAGTCGTTCACCGAGGCGGTGCATCGCATGGCCGAGCTGTTCGAACGGGCCCTGGCCGAGAACTGGGGACCTATCCAGCCACACATGGCGGTGTTGAAACCTGCGCAGCCTGAGCACCGGGCACAGTTGGCTGCGGGTATCGCCCAGGCCAGGGGTGTTTTGGAGGCGCAGCGCACCACGCGGGGCTACGAGCCCGATCCTGAGCTGACCGAGCTACTGCGGGACGAGGCCGCGCACGCCGCTGCGTCACAGCGCCAATTTCTGATCGGCCACGACGAGCACACGCAACGGATCGTGACCCAGGAAGAGCTGATGGCGCTGGCGGCCGAGCAATTCCCGGCTGGGTTGGTGCCCGTGGGCATCGACGAGGAGGCCGACGAGTTGCCCAGGGAGGTGGAGCCCACCTTAACATCCGTTACAGAAACTGTAGCAGACGAAGATTACAGCTATCTGGTATGAGCGAAGAGCTTGAGGTTCTGAAGAGCGACACGCTCGCTAACGCATTGACGTTCCAACAGGAACAATTTGCGTTAGCGTGGCTGGCCAATGGTGGCAACGGCACGCATGCGGCTGCGGAAGCGGGATACGCGCATCCTGCCGTGGCTGGGTCACGTTTGTTGAACCACCCTGGCGTGGTCGCTCTGATCGAAGCCAGACGCGCTGAACGTCGCGCTGAAATCGATCTCGCGCTGCGTGAAAAGCACCTCACGCCCGACCGGATTATCGCCGATCTGGCCGAGATGGCGGGCTGGGATATGAGCGACTTGCTCGACGATGTGGGCCGGATCGACCGGACCAAGATCAAGCGCAACGCCAAGCAGCTCCAGAGCGTCGAGATCGACGGCGTGAAGACCAAGATCAAGGGGCCAGACAGGCTGGCGGCCTACCGGCTGCTGATGGACTACCTGGGGCTGCTGAAGCCCAGCACCCAGGTTAACGTGCAGGTCAACGCCGACTTCGGCGACCTGATGGAGGCCCGCATGCGTCGGGCATTGGAGGACAGATGAAGCGCACAGTCGCCTGCGGCCTAGCCGGCTGCAAAGTGGTCGTCACGGTGAAGCTCAAGCCAGGGGACGTGAAGGTCGTGTGCATCTTGCACGGGCGCTTCGCGTCGTGGCCGATATGAAGACCCTGTTCTGGTCCCTGAGCGTGCTCTACGCGGTGCTGTTCATCAGCATGTCGACGCACGAGCTAGGGGTGTGGTGATGGGCTTCTACCACGAGATCACACCCTTCCTGAGGCTGATGGCCAGGGCCGAGAGCCTCACAGGGCGCGACCTGGGCTATCTGAAGACCTTCGAGGCCATCGCCCACCTGAAGCGGCTAGCCTACGCCTACGCTCGCGAGGAGCGGGCCATGTCACAAGAGGTGCTGGCGGCCACCAGGACGCGAGGCGACGAGCCCTTGACGTAGGGCCGGTCGCATCGGCATATGCGATGTGCAGCCCTGGAACGCTACGGCCGACCCGGCTGCGTTGTTCCTCCAAGAACGCGAGCGCCCAGGTGAAAGCCTGGGCGCTTTGCGTAGGGTGGAGGAGCTGCTATCAAAGCCCGATGACAAAGCCGAGCATAGCCAGACTGCACGAGGTCTTCATCTGCGACATTGAGCGCGGGCTGCTATGGTGGCGCGTGCAGCGCGGTCGGCAGAAGGCCGGTGATCCCGCCGGCACACCAAAGGGCGACGGCTACACCATGGTACGTTTGGATCGCTGTGCGCTGCTTCGACACCATGTCGTGTGGGCCATGGCTACAGGGGCGTGGCCTGAGCCTGAACTGGACCACGAGCACGGCTTAGCGGCCGGTGACGGGTTGGGCAATCTGCGCTTAGCTGATCGCAGTCAGCAAATCGCCAACACCCGCCGCCGAGCGGACAACACATCGGGACATCGCGGCGTGTATTGGAAGGCACGCGACAGCAAATGGACCTGCGGTGCGTGGCACAAGGGCGTCTACCACCATGGGGGCAGCTACGAAGACAAGCAGGCTGCTATCGCTGCACGTCAGGCGCTGGCGGCTAGACTGCACGGGGATTTCGTGACGCATGACTGAGGAAACAGACCCGAGGATTATACTCGCGGACGCTTTGTTGAAGTTTCGACACGATCCGTATGGGTGGTGCATGTGGGCCTTCCCCTGGGGCGAGCCCGGCACCGAGCTGGAGCACGAGACCGGGCCCGACGTCTGGCAGCGCGAGCACTTGGAATACATCGGCCGCTGCCTGCAGACTGCGCCCCACACACCGGTCCAGACCGGTGTCGTGAGCGGCCACGGTGTGGGAAAGAGCTGCGACGTGTCCTGGCTGACGATGTGGGCCATGACGACCTCGGTCGACACCAAATGCGTGGTCACGGCCAACACCGCCCTGCAGCTCAAGACCAAGACCTGGGCCGAGCTGGCGAAGTGGTACAACCTGATGCATCCGCTGCTTCAGGAGCAGTTCACCAAGACCGCCACCGCGCTCTACAGCGCCCATCCGAAGCGCGAGCAGACATGGCGCGCCGAGGCGATCCCGAACAGCCCTGAGAACCCGGCCGCGTTCGCCGGGGCTCACAACGCCGGCAAGCGGCTGCTGATCATCATGGACGAGGCCAGCGAGATCGCCGACGCGATCTACGAGACGGTCGAGGGCGCGCTGACCGACGCCGACACTGAGATCATCTACTGCATCTATGGCAACCCCACCGCGCCCATCGGACGGTTCCGCGAGTGCGCCGAAGGGCGCTTCCGTGCGCAGTGGAAGTTCTGGCACATCGACAACCGCACGGTGAAGCGGACCAACAAGGAGAAGCTCAATGAGCTGGTCGAAGCCTACGGCGAGGACAGCGACTGGGTCAGGGTCCGCGTTCGTGGCCTCTTCCCGCGCGTGGGCTCTGTGCAGCTCATCCCGTCGGACGTGGTGGAGCAAGCTCGTAAGCGTACGCCCCTGGTCGTTCACTCCCAGCCCCTCATCCTCGGCGTGGACGTTGCGCGTTACGGTGACGACCAATCCGTCCTGGCAGCTCGTCGGGGTCTCGATGCTAAGACCATTCCCTGGCGTCGTTTTCGTGGTCTGAGCACCATGCAGCTCGTGACCAAGATCGTGGAGATGCACGCCGAGTTCGGCTTCGACGCGATCATGGTGGACGACGGGAACATGGGGGCCGGCGTGGTCGACCGGCTCATGGAGATGAACATCAAGGGCGTCTACCCGGTGAGCTTCGGCTCAGGCGGTGGCATCGTCGAGTATCGCGGCCAGAGCATGAAGGTCGCCAACAAGCGTGCAGAGATTTGGACCAAGATGCGCGAGAGCCTGTACCTGGGTCTTGCCATCCCTGATGAGAACGAGATCGAGGTTGATCTCTGCGGGACGCAGTACGGCTACAACGGCAAGGACGAAATACAGCTCGAAAAGAAAGAGCACATGAAGGAGCGCGGCCTCGCCAGTCCCGACAACGGCGATGGTCTGGCCTGCACCTACGCCTACCACATCGAGCCCAGGGCGTGGTCGCAACCCGCCATGCCGGGCAGTGGTAGCGTCGGGCCGCGTTTCGGGATACAGACGGACGACAACTACGACATCTATGCGGAGCTGAGGTGAACCATGAGCTATTCGTTCAGTGTCGAGGCCGCCACCAAGGCCGAAGTCAAGGCGCTCGCCAGCGCCAAGTTCGACGAGGTGCTGGTCAACCAGCCGAGCCACGCAGCGGACCTGCCGGCGCACCGTGCGGCGTTTGACGCCATCGTCGATGTGTTGCACGACGAGGACCCGCGCAAGTCGGAGACCCCGCTGATCTACGCCTCGGCGTCGGGCTCGGTGGGCTGGACCAACAACCAGGACGACCCGTACTTCACGAGCGCCCAGGTCCAAGTGGCCGCGCGCTGGGCGTAAGCGCGATGTGCTTCCCGAAGGTCAAGACACCGCCGGCACCTGAGCCGTTGCCGGAGCGTCAGATCGCCAAGCCGCCGAGCGACAGCGCGATCATGCAGAACGGGACCGAGCGCACCAAGCGTCGCCTGGGCTACGCCAATCTGCGTTATACGCCCGTGGCGGGCCTGGAGCCGGCCGCGACGGCAGGCAAGACCCTCCTGGGGATGTGAGTGGAAAGCTACGACGCCAGCATCGCGGACCCGAACACGCCCGGCGGCCTGCGGACGCACCTCGCCCGCCGGCTGCGGAGCATGCGCGCCGGCCGCCAGGGCTATGAGCCCATCTGGCTGGAGATCGCACGCTTCTGCCGGCCGACGGTCAGCCGACTGCTGCAGGGCTACGTCTCGGCCGGGGCCAACGGCTACGCGACCAACGCGGTCAACATCAGCGCGAGCGACAAGCTCAACAGCAAGCTGATGGACAGCCGTGCGGTCTGGGCCTCGGGCGTCCTGGCCAACGGCATGCACTCAGGGCTGACCAGCCCCAGTCGGCCGTGGTTCAAGATCACCACCAGCGACCCCGAGCTGCGCGAGTACCAGAGCGTCAAGGTCTACCTCGACGAGAAGGAGCGGCGCATCTACGACCTGATGGCCCGCACCAACTTCTACACCAGCGCCAAGAGCGGCTACGCCGAGCTGGGCACGTTCGGTGTCGAGGCCACGCTCTGCGAGCAGCACTGGCAGTATGGGGCTGTGAACCACGCTCTGAAGGCCGGCGAATACTGGCTGGGCCTGGACGACGGGCTCGTGGCCGACAGCCTCTATCGCCGCTGCGACATGACGGTGGTGCAGCACTACCAGCGCTTCGCCAAGGACCGCATCCAGGCCGGGCGTGCGGCCATCGACATCCTGCCGCGCCGCGTGGTCGAGGCCTACGATCGGGGCAACTACGAGGCGCTCTTCCCCGTCTACCACGCGGTGGAGCCCAACAACCTGCGCGATCCCGCGCGCATGGATGCCAAGGGCAAGGCTTACCGCTCGGCCTACTGGTCGGCGATCTGTGAGGAGCAGGAGGCCAAGACCCCCGAGAAGGCGATGCTGGCGGTCGAGGGCTTCAGCTCCAAGCCGTTCTGGGCCCCGCGCTGGGAAGTCGAGGGCTCCGACACCTACGGGTCCAGCAGCCCCGGCCTGGAGACCCTGGCCGACGTGCGCCAGCTTCAGCTTGAGGTGCTCCGGCACCAGCAGGCCATCGACTACGGCGTGACGCCTGCGCTGCGCGGCCCGGCGACGCTCAACAACCTGCACGTCTCGCTGCAGCCGAAGCGCATCACGGCCATGGCCATGGTCGACAAGGACAGCTTCGGACCGATCTGGCAGGTCCAGGCGGGCATCATCGGCGAAATCCGCGAGAGCAAGGCCATCACCTCCCAGGCGGTGGACCGAGGGTTTTTCGCGGACCTGTTCAACGCCATCACCAACATGCCCGGCGTGCAGCCGCGTAACGTCGAGGAGCTGGCTCAGCGCAACGAGGAGAAGCTGACCCAGCTTGGCCCCGTGGTCGAGCGCGTGGGACAGGAGAAGCTCAAGCCGGCGATCATGCGCTACGACGAAATCCTCGAAGCGACCGGCGGCTACGCGGACCTGATCAAACCCCCCGAGTTGGAGGGCCACGTCATGGAGATCGAATTCATCTCGGTCCTGGCACAGGCCCAGCGGCTGATCGGCCTGGGCTCGATCGAGCGGACCTTCGGCTTCGCCACGTCCATCGCCCAGACCTTCCCCGACGCGCTCGACACCCTGGACCCCGACGCGGCCATGGCCGAGTACGGCGACATCACCGGCCTGCCGGCCAAGATCATCCGGGGCAAGGACGAGATCGCCAAGCTCAGGGACGCCCGCAAGCAGGCCCAGGCGCAGGCACAGCAGGCGGCTCAAACCGCCGAGATGATGAAGGCCGCCCAGCCGGCGGCGAACGCCGCGCAAATCCTGTTCGACAGCCCCGGCGTGGGCAGCCAACCGTCCCTGGCGCAAAGGCTCTTGGGCACCTAAGCTACCGGGTCTTGGAGGACCGAATAGATGGCCGAACGCCCTACACGCCAGCAGCTCACGCTGCAGGTCCAGGCTCGAAATCTGAAGACTTTGCTGGAGACCAGCGGGCCCTTCAGAAAATTCATCTGGACAATTCTCAACGAAGCCAGCATTTTCTACCCCACGTACTCGCGCAGCTCGTCGCACGACACCTCGTTCAACGAGGGTCGCAGAGCAGTGGGGTTGGAAGTGCTGCACATGCTCAAGCATGTCCGACCGGACATCCTTGCGCTCCTTGAGGCCGAGGGAAACCTCCTCGCCAAGGACATCGAAGCAGCCAAGCCCCTGGATGAAAGCGAGGACGACAGTGAACTACCGAATGATGCTGATGACGGGCACTAGCCCGGTCTTCTACCCCGACGAGCCCGCACCCCTGGTCGCGGCCCCCGAGCTGCCGAAGGTCGAGGAGCCCATCGTCCTGCCCGAGGCCGAGGAGCCGAAGGTCGAGGACAAGAAGGTCGAGGAGCCGAAGGTCGAGGCCAAGGCCGAGGAGCCGAAGGCTGAGGACAAGAAGGTCGAAGAGCCGGCCGCCGTCGTGCCCGAGACCTACACCCTGACGGCCGGCGAGGGCGTCGAGCTGGACGCCAAGCTGGTCGAGCAGGCCACGCCGCTGTTCAAGGAGCTGGGCTTCACCAACGAGACCGCCCAGAAGGTCGTGGACTTCTACGCCAGCACCGTGCTGCCCGAGGTAGCGCAGGGCGTCCAGGGCGACACGCTGCGGCTGCTGGGCCTGGACGGCATGGCGACCTGGGCGAAGGACGCGCGGGCCGACAAGGAGATCGGCGGGGCCGACTTCGAGAAGAACCTCACCCTGGCCGCCGCCGCGCGCGACAAGCTGGGCTCCCCGGCGCTGACCGCGCTGCTGGAGACCAGCCGCATCGGCAACCATCCTGAGATGCTCCGCTTCTTCGTCAAGGCCGGCAAGGCCATCGGCGAGGGCACGGTTCACACCCCAGCCACGGGGGCCCAGAATGTGGACGGAGCGACCGCCTTCTACGGGGAGGCGTTCGCACCGAAAGCCTAAGACCTACACCACCGCTGGGTTGGAGCGTCGTGAGACGGTAATCCCAGCACCTATCCACGCAGCGTCGAGATGACGCCGCAGCCCTAGACGGAGACAACGATGACCCTTCTGGCCTCGCAGGTTCACACCCTGATCGACGTGGCGACGCGGAGCGATCCGAATGGCCAAGCGGCCATGATCGCCGAGCTGCTGACGCAGTCCAACCCGGTGCTGGCCGACATGGCTTGGCGCGAGGGCAACCTCACCACGGGCGAGCGCACCACCGTGCGGACGGGCCTGCCGTCCGTCGCGTTCCGGCAACTGAACGCTGGTGTCGCGAAGAGCAAGAGCACGGTCGCCCAGGTCGATGAAGGCGCGGCCGAGCTGGTCGGCGAGAGCCAAGTCGACCGTTCGCTGGCCGTCCTGTCCGGCAACCCCGGCCAGTACCGCCTGAGCGAGGCCATGCCCTTCTTCGAGAGCATGAACCAGACCATGGCCACCACGCTCTTCTACGGCAACGCCAAGGCGTCGCCGAAGGAGTTCACCGGTCTGGCTCCGCGCTTCAACTCGCTGTCGGGCTTCACCGGCCCGCAGATCATCGACGCGGGCGGCACCGGCACGGACAACCGGTCCATCTGGCTGGTCGCCTGGGGGGCCAACACCGTCACCGGCATCTACCCGAAGGGGACGAAGGCCGGGCTGATGCACATGGACGCCACGGCGAACCTGCGCGCCGGTCCCGATGGTTACCCCATCGGCGACTACGTGAAGGACGCCAACAACTACGACTTCCTGGCCTACAAGGACCACTACCAGTGGAACTGCGGTCTGGCGGTCAAGGACTACCGCTACATCGTCCGCATCTGCAACATCGACAAGTCGGACCTGACCAAGACGGGCTCGACCGGGGCCGATCTGCAGGACCTGATGATCCAGGCCCTGGAGCTGATCCAGTCGACCGACATGCCGGGGACGAACGTGGTGTTCTACGCGCCGCGCATCATCACCAGCTACCTGCGCCGGCAGATGGTCAGCCAGAAGAACGCGTTCCTGAGCTGGAGCGAGATCGGCGGCAAGCGGATTACCACCTTCGACACGGTGCCGATCCGCCGTACCGACGCCCTGAACGTGGACGAGGCGCGCGTCACCTGACCGGTGGCGCAGACCCCTTCCTTCAACCCCTAGCTGGGAACAGCACATGATCACCGACGCTCAACTCACGTTCTCGGACCTGCAGGCCATCACGGCTGACGCGGCGTCCACGAACCAGATCGACCTGACCGTGGCCCGCAACCTCGCCCGCTCCGGCGCGCGAAACATGCGGTTCGTCGTCCTGGTCACCACGACCTTCCTGACCATCGTCGACTTGACGGTGAAGATCAGGCAGTCGGCCGCCAGCGACATGTCCTCGCCGGACATCATCCTGACCGGCCCGACCATCACGCTCGCCAGCGGCGGGCTCGCGGTCGGCAAGAAGCTGCTCGACGTGCCGTGGCCGGATGTGGACCCGGTCGCCGCCAAGCAGTACCTTGACCTCTACTACGACGTGAACACGTCGGCGACGGCGGGCAAGGTCTGGGCCGGCATCGTCCTCGACGACGAGGGCGGCGAGTACCGCCTGGGCAACATCGGCCGCTAACGGTAAGGTGGGGCGGGCCTTCGGGTCCGCCCTGTTCCTTTGGAGGCTGTGATGGCTATCAGACGATACTTCGACGGTGTCTCGCTTCGCGAGATCGAGACCCCCGATCCGCCGCTCGACCTGCCGGGCGTGACCCAGAAGGGCGATGTCAGCGTTCACGCGCTGCTGGCCCGACCCGACCCGGAAGGCCAAGTGGCCGCGCCGACGGCGCTGCCGACGCCCGCCGAGCCCATCACCAGTGGCGCAACGTCGCTGCAGGACGAATGGAGCGCGGCGGCCCCCGCCAAGCTGGAGGCCAAGCCGAAGGCCAAGCCGAAGGTCGCCAGCGACGTGGACGACGACATCGCCAAGCTCGCCTAGGCGGGCCGCTTCGTGCTAGACGTGGGGCGGGCCTAGCGCCCGCCCTTTTCGCAGGGGACTACGATGTACACCAACCAAGAGCCGATGCCGGTCAGCCTTGTGGTTGACGCTGCGCCCGAGACGGTCAGCAACGCCGACCTAATGGTGGTGCTGGAGCAGATCAGGGACGCCAGCGCGGCGGTTCCGGTCACCGACAACGGCGGCTCGCTGACGGTCGACGGCATCCTGCGCATCCCGACGGTGAGCTTCACCCGCCCCGCCGACACGGCTGTCTACGCCGACGGCGATCTCGTCGCCAACAGCACCACCGCCGGCAGCGTCACACCTCTGGAGTGGGTCGTGGCGGGGTCCAACAACGGCTCCGGCATGGTGCGCAAGGCGCGCATGAAGAAGTCCAGCGTCGGGATCACCAACACGACCTTCCGGCTGCACCTGTTCACCGTCGTGCCGACCATCGCCACGACCGGCGACAACGGTGTGTTCGCGACCGTGGTGTCGGGCGTGGCGAGTTATGTCGGGGCCTTCGACATCACCCTGGACCGCGCCTTCGCGGATGGGGCGTCGGGTGCCGGCGCGCCGCATACGGGCTCCGAGGCCAACTTCGTGTGCGCGTCGAACAACACCAAGCTCTACGGGCTGCTGGAGGCCAAGGCCGCCTACACTCCGGTGAGCGGCGAGACCATCACCGTTGAGCTGGAAGTCGTGGCCAACACCTGATGCGCAACTCGGTCATAGGCAGGGCGTACCTGGGCGGCGCGGCTGCGGCTGCGGCGGGCTCTTCGTTTGAGGCCGAGACCACCACGCTGATCGCGCGGTTCTCGGTTGCCCCGTCGAGCGCCAAGCAGACCGACATGAACACCCTGATCAAGGCGCTCAAGGACGCCGGGGTCTGGTCGAAGCTCGCCGGGGTCTGGGTGATGGGGTCCTGCGGCACCACGGCGGCCGACGCCAACCTGAACTGGAAGGGGACTAGCTACACGCTGAACCCTCTGAACGGAATGGTCCTGGCCAACACGGGCTACACGGCCAGTGCGACCGGACCCAAGATCGCCAAAACCGGGATCGTTGCGGCGACCAGCGACCCTGGCGGCGACCTGCCGTGGAAGGACAATATCGCGTTCGGGACCTACTGCCGAACGGCGGGGCAGCTCTCGCAGAACTGTATGGGCAACGACACCTTCACGGGCGGCACGCGGATCGTGCTGCGCAACGCCTCCGACAACTGCACGGTGCAACTCAACGACAGCGGCTCCGACATTATGGGAACGGCCGGGCAGGTCACCACAGCCAACGCGGCGTTTACCATCGCGCGCAGCAGTAATCTCAAGTACGCGACCTGGGCGCAGGTTGATCTAGCCCCCAGTGGCGTTTCGAGAACCTCTGTGGCACCCCCGGCCGAGGAGCTGCAGATCGGAGGTATCAGCGGGAGCGTCGCCATCCGCGAGTACGCCGCTGGCTGGCTGGGGCGTTATCTGAACGCCACCGAACGCGCGGCGGCCAACGCAGCCTTCACCGCCTATATGAACGCCAGGAGCATCGCGTAATGGCCGGCAGGGCACGTTTCAGGATGCGTGGCAACGGTGGGACCTATGTGCCGCCCGTGGACCCTCTGACCTTCAATCCGCTCACGCTCAGCGTGCTGTCGTTCGCTTCGGATGCGGCCGAGGGCACGGTCCTAGCAACCATCAACGGTCGGACGCCGGGCTCCACCCTTACCATCGTGGGCACCAGCGCCTACACGATCAGCGGCACCAATCTGCTGCGCGGCACCGGCAGCTACCCGGTCGGCAATCAGGTCACGATCCGCGAGAGCAAGAGCGGCTACACGACCCTCGACAACGTCTTCGACGTCACCATCGTCGTGCCCGAGGCCCCGCCTGGAGCCTACGATCGCGAGGTGCTGGTCCGGTACGACGGCTGGGCGTTCGTCGACCTGAGCAGTGAGGTCTCGGGTATCCACGACAGCAACCTGATCACCGTCTCGATCAGCGGCTCCGGCGGCCAGCTCGTGCTGCACGTCCACAACTGCAGGGCCATGGTCAGCGGCGAGAGCGCGAGCTTCGTCCACCGTGAGCTGCTCGACCACCTCGCCGTCCAGCTCGTGGGCTGCGCGCGCGGCTCGGTCGCGGGCGTGATCACCTACACCGGCAAGAGCGGCGCGGGCGAGACCGGCAGCACGATCACCGGCACCATCGGCGTGAAGGCCTTGACCAACTTCCCCTCGACCTGGGTGATGGGCGCGGACACCTATGCCATGGAGGGAGGCATGAGCTTGGGCGACCATGTCGCCGACCCCGAGAACTGGAGCATCCAGAGCCAGGGCGTAGCGCTTGGCGCGGCCGGCTACGCTGCGATCCGCAGCGACACGACCGGGGGACGGAACATCCACCGGCTGGTCTTGAACGGCACCGCCGGCCAGAGCCCCCCGGTCATCCCGACGGCGGGCGTGACTACCAACGCCGTGGTGCTGGTGCATACCAGCACGATCACCAAGACCGTCACTCTGAGCTTCCTGGCGGACACCGCCGATGTCGCCCCCTGGCCGGCGACGGACGTCTGGACGTCGGGCGGCTCCAATCAGGTCTCGCGCTGGCTGGCGCGGACGAAGAAGTACCCCTTCTGGTGTCGCATGGAGGCGGGCACCTACAACCCCTCCAACACCTACGGCTACTTCAACCTGATCAACGGCGTGAACAACGTCGCGCTGCCGAGCACCAACCGCCCGACGGCCCCCTTCACAGGGGACATCTGGGACTACGTCTACACCTCGGCCGCACAGCTCGGGCCGGGGCACCACCCCAACGCGATGAAGATCAGCAGCCGCGAGCCCTGGGGCGCGAACTGGGGGACTTTCATCATCAACGTGGCGTTCCTCGACCGGACGGCGAGCGCGAACATCGGCCTGCGTATTTCGAACATCAAGTTCGCCGTCGGCACCAGTGTCCACCAAGTCTACGATCAGAGTGCGCCGTACATTAAGCTCTACGATCTGATCACCACGGATCACATCAAGACCTTCGGCAACGTGTCGGTGAACTACGGCACACCGAACAACGGTTCTCACAAGGGCGTCAACGAGTTCGACAACTACTACGAGGGCCCTGTCAACTTCGCCTGTGTGGACAGCAAGCGCCACGGCAGCCGTTTCCAGACGGCCCAGACCACCCAAGACACGATCAACACCACCATCAGCAACGCCGTACTGGGGCGCTACCGCTCGGAGGTGTGCTGGAACCTGCACATCCACAAGCAGGGGCAGTTCAACCCGCTGCACGAGGACATCAACGCCTTCCGCTTTACCTCTGGGGTCTACCCGACCACAGGTAGCCCGACGCAGCTCGGGTGGTTCGAACCCCTGGGTCTCACGATTGCCGAGTTCGACATCTTCGGGAACCTGAACGCCTGGGGTAACGGCTACGCGGTGACGGCGGCCGACTTCGCCACGCCCATCGCGGACCTGAAGGCGCAACTGCGCTACGGCGACCCCACGCGCTACGAGCCTGTTCCGCCGATAGGAACGCAGCTCATTGGCGGGTCGAGCTATTTCCTTCACGACATCCTCGCCAACAGGTTCCACAAGGTGCGCTTCGGCGGGCTCCTCATGCAGGACCAGGGCGACCACGGGATCACGGTAGACAACCCCACCACCGGGACCAGCGTCCAGTACTGTTCGTTCCTGGCCCCCGCGCATGTAACCGCCCCCCAGGGCACCTCGCCCTATGCGCGCCTGCAGAACCGAACCGAGGTGGGCGCATCAGCGGTCATCGCCTCGAAGAATATCTGCGCGCGCCCAGCACCTTCGGGCTCCACGGGGGCCTTCTCGTTGGGGGGCATGGACAAGCTACCAGGGGGTGCGCCTGACACCTCCACCCCCGATCCGGCCTGGGACCACTCGGGTCGCGGGAACGTCTACAACGTGGACGCGGCCGACCAAGTCGTGAGGTTCGTGGCCCCGTTGGCGGGTGCGAGCTGGAAAGACATCGGCGACATTGTGCGCGACATGGCCTTCAAGCCCGGCCAGGAGCTGGACGCCGGGTTCCTGCCGGCGGACCCGACGATCATCGACTACCGCCGCCGCCGCGTAGACAAGGCTCGGCTGTTCGCCACTTGATGTGCTAGGAGGACGGCATGACGCCGACCCAGA
>ERZ650310.113-NODE-113-length-23316-cov-17.638924_pt1 | contig 23316 bp, 42 predicted proteins | sample MGYA00376246_ERZ650310 | MGnify/ENA primary metagenome ERZ650310 (study PRJEB26733, sample SAMN07839286) | wastewater metagenome | biome: small river; feature: stream; material: water | place: USA: North Carolina | collected 2016-03-01 ...
ATCAATATCACCTGTAACAATAGATGCTGTTTTGTTAGCACCGCCAAATGTGATGATCTTTTGACCTGATACGCCAGCAAATAAAGGATCACCGCCAGCCCATTGACGAGCATCTAGCGATACCGTCAGAGCATCAATACTGGAACTATATAAATCTAATCCTTCTAGCGTTACCGATGGCGTAATTGCGATAGCTACAGCAGAAGCGGTAGTCTCAACGTAAGACCACTTGCCAGTGTCAATGCTGTAAATCAGTATTAATTGACTAGCAAATACATTGGTAAAGCACCAAGATATTAATCGCTTAACAGGATCAACAGCCGATGACATTACATTAAAGTTATTAGGATCAGCGTTATCAAAGAACCATTTATCTACCTTACCAGCACTAATAGATTTAACAGTCTGACCGTCAGATACATAGAACCCATCATTAGCTAGGAAATAGGTTAATCCGTTGTATTGCACAATACTGCCATTAGATAAGCAGCCAATACCACGTGAGATAGCATCAAACTGGAAAAACAACGGACTACCAATATAGCTCATTCGATAGATGGCTTTTTCAAGCAAAACTAATCCGTACTCACCACCAGCTAAACCAATGATGTCACCACCATCAGCGATAACTTGGCTATCAGATTGACTTGTTGCGCTAGGTGTCCAGTTAGTTTCGTCGTTAATATCAGACCAATAAACTTTGTTTTCATAACCCGTTACATTTGCAGCCACTACAAAATCACGCACAATAGTAATGTACTTAGCAGTAGGCGCAGCAGCAGCTACATCTACAAAGTAATTAGATGTGTTTAGATCAACGGCTTGTATTTTACTAACTCCATTGGATAGCAACATTACATCGCCAAATTGTGCTGCATCCCAATATTCAATGCCAATATAACCCGTTGTAGTCATTGCATTCAATGCGCGAGTAGAGTTATTGTATTTAAAGACTTGTGTAGCACCAGCAGCAAAAAGAGTAGATGTTTGAGCATACTTGCCAGCAAATGCTGTTAGCAGTGTTTGACCTGCACTACCACTCAAGTCTGCCTCTGATTTCATTGGTTCATAACCATTGGTAACAGGAATACAGTTCTTAGCCTCTGTAATCGCACCAGTAATACCTGGTTGATCTGGCAACCATTCTCCAAATACAATTTTAGTCTGAGCCATTTAGATTATTGTCCATGTATTTGTTTGTGGAGCTATATCTGACCACTCCTCACCAATAATTGCACCAACTACACTAACAGTAGCAGTAGAACTTATTGCGGTAGAGATAGAGTAAGTTGCATTGGCAGTACCTGATACAGTAGCAAGCGCATTAATAGCAGCCGTAGCGCCGACAATCGCACCACCATTTGCTGATACCGTAGTAGTGCAAACTATAACAGCAGCACCAGTAAAAATACCATTACCGTCAGCACTTATTGTCGCAGTGCAAGTAATCGCAGCTTCACCACTATATGTAGATGGCCCTGGGCTTGATATTGCAGCAGATGATAACGGATAAAATCCTAGCATTGCTTACTCCGGTTGCGTAGGCCAAGTAATTGTCCAAGGAAAACCTTCTTGCGAGCTAATGTCTCGTAGTTCTTGCCGATATGTAGCCCAAAGAGCTTTATCTACAGTAGCGTCACTAATCTGAGTCCAATCACATTCTTTAAGTTTATCGTTACGACTTGTGCGGACAGACTTAGCTTGATCTGCATCCTTATTAGCCTTGTAAGCAGCTTCTTGCTCTGCCGCAGTTTGTGCTGGCTCAGTCTCAGTAGCCTCACGGTCAATGAATACAGGGCTAAGAATGTGCTTAGTAAACCACTTACCATCTACTAGTTCTACGCCAGCATATTGCGAATATTGATAAACATCACCGCCTGTAGCTTGTGGCCCTTCAAATACTACATCAGCACCAAACGCATCTAATGTTTCTGCGCTAATTTGTTGTGAGAATGAAGTGTTTGGGTAAAGTGCGCGAAACTCACCCTCATACATTACTGCGCCTGTTTCTCTAATTCGTACTTGCATGATTAGCCTTTAAGCAATTGCCAAGAATATATATGTACCACCTGAAGCATTTAGTTCTGCCGGTGCTGCTGCGGTTACTTTAAAACCAGTTGAATCAGTATCAACATAGTTATTTGTAGTTACTTCAGCCGCAGTTGAATTTAATAGTAGATATGGATCAGTGCCAGAAGATATACCACGCGTCGAGTCCCAAACATACCAATCACCAGTAGAGTCTGTGCGCTTGATAAGCACAAATCTTGCTCCGCTAGTAAAACCGCAAGCTACAGTTTGCAATGCGCCTGTACCTGTGTAGCTACCTACTTTTGAAACACCGGGGCAGGTTGCGAACAACCAACATACATACGCATCGCTGGAACTATTTGTATATAAATACCCACCAGAACCATCAACGGTAAATTGCGTAGATGTTGGAGCAGTATTTGCCCATGGATTTGTATTTGTTGTAAATGGTAAATTACTTGTGGTTGCTTCAAACAATCTTAAAAATTTATCGGCTCCGCCAGTTTTGGAATAAACCATTCCTAAACCAGCAGCATTAGCAGTCCTAGCTTTTACAATAAACAACTCAGGAACTGCGCCAAGGTTATGTGCAATATTTCTATTTGCAACTCCCGTCCCCGTATAGCAAACCTCATCAAAGAAGCCAGGTGCGCGACGCATAAACCAATTTATATAATCGTATGCTACTCTGTTATTCTCGCTATCTGTTCCAACAGATATACCCTCTTGTAAAGCCCCAAATTCTGATGTTCCTATGCCTCCTTCTGCATTTCCATTAGTCATTGATAAATTAACAGTGCCGCCTCGCAATCTATCCATAATGCAATTTCCTAATGTTAAAGCACCAACCCTTTTTTGAGTCCATGCACTATCAGGAGTAAAACCAACTCCAGTAACATTAGCAGCAGCACCTGTGCCGGTTCTAGCGATAGCGTTATACACACTCGTACCCAACGTAGGCACTTTCATCGGGCCACGGCGTATGGCTACGTACACATATGTTTGATTAGCTCCAGGGAAATTATTGCCTACATAAAATCCTGTTGCTGTTGGGTATACGCCCTGCGTGCTTGTTGATGAACTTTCACCTGATGAAGTATTTGGTTGTATATAGTTATAAGACGTGAGAGAAGAACCCCTCATAGTGTCAATAATTTGCCAACTTCCAACACCATCAGATCGCTTAAAGAGAATCCATTGCGCCTCATACCCTAGAGTAATATTGCCAGCAGCGCCAGTTCCATCAGTAGTAAACGTTCCACAACTAATCACATTGTCAGTACCAGTAAGACCAAAGCCTCCTGCGTTATGGGCGAATAGGTAGGCCACTATAGTTGATGGCCCAAATAAACCTGTAGTTACTACAGTAAATTGTGTGCTAGTTGCAGACCAACGTGGGCTTGAACCAAAAGCCGCATCACTTGTATTTAGATAAACAGATTGATTATTTCCTAGTGATGTATGGTAAACGTGCCAATTATCTGAGTACCCATTTGACACTTTTAATATAACCATGCCAGGCACAGATTCAAGATTATGATTAAATACTGCCTGACCAGATGTATAGTTTAAAGTCTGAATATCAAAGAACTTAGGCTGTTTGCGGAATGTCCATGAGGCAAAAGGAAATGTATTAGAGTTTACATAACCACCAGTTGCGTCAACAGAAAATCCATTGCTATTAAAAGCAGTAAGACTCGCAGTTGTAGTATCTTGCGCAGCGGTAAGATCACTATATAAAACTTTATTTACGCCTCTAACTGTGTCATACAATGTATGGTTAGCGTTAGCGCCTCTGTTTTTTATCCAAACCAACCCACCCTTACCAGCTAGATCAATCCCATTAGTGATCGTCTGCGTAGAGCCGTTACCTGTATAGAGATACGTTGAGAATACGTCCTCAATGTAATTAACATTATTAGATACCTGCGAGTTTTGAGCGCTAAACATTGCAATCCTTACAGGTAATTTTGACCAGCGTTTGAACCAATCCAATACGAGCCATTAGCTACAAAGACATACTTATCCATCTTACTAGCGGTAGCAGTAATAGTCGGTGCAGTACTAGCAGGCCACTTTACTGATGCAGGCCAAGTAACTGTGCGACTGCCTGTAGCATCTTGCAACAACAGCAAAGTAAAACCTTTGCCTGATACCACTGTCGGGAATGTAAACGTGCAATTGCCGGTTAGCGTCAGTATCTGAACAGAGCCATTAGCCAGGTCAATCGTGTACGCTGTGCTAGTGTTAGCTGTTACTACTTCTTCAGTGTAGCCATTGGTAAACGTACCAGCCTCAATAGTCTTAGCACTCAACGTCTGTGTGTCTGACGTACCAACTACCGTACCACTAGGCGCAGCCTTACCAGCCCATGTATCTAAGTCAGCATCCCAAGCCTGGACATTAGTGCCAATCTTTAGGCCAACAACATCACCGGCTGAGTCTTTATAGACAGCCTTATCACCAGGATACGTAGCAAATACATCTTTACTACCTGCGCTGAAGTTAACAGCGGAGCCAGCATTAGATGATTTTAGTACCGTAGTACGAGCCAATGTGCCAGCAGCTACAGTACCTAAACCTACTTCCCACTCAGAACCATTAACAATAGTGTAATAGCAAGTATTAGTATTGCCAATAGCGGTACTAAATGTTTGAAACCCAGATACAGCGCCACCCAAAGTTAGTGTGCCAGTACCTGTAGTGGTCGATGTTTCACGAACCCTATCAGCAATAACCAGAGCCATAATTTACCCCAAAGTAACTGACAGATTACCAATCGCAATCGTAAAAATATCGCCAGCAGTAATCGATTTAGATGCGGTCAATGGCGTATGGTAAAGCAAATTACCACTAGTAGACGCATCAAGAATACCAATCCAGCCTACAGTTCCCCATGTGCCAGTGGCAGTAGGAAACGTCACAGCACCGCTATTCGTAGAAACGCCATCACTAGGCGCACCCATCGTCACAGCAGTACGTGCATAGGAGCCACCAGAGACTTCTGTGCCTGAATTAGCATCAGTAGGGTCAGTGGTATACAAACCAACGTACACAGCCGCTGGTGAAGTGTAAGACGTGTTTCGCAGAGTTGCATTGATTAATGCGTTCTCTAAGTAGTTAGACATTTCAGCCATAATATTCCCTTAATTAAAAGACATGGACATTGGTTGTCCACTGTATTCGCCAGAATCATCTGCGATGTTAATAGATGCAATAGCTCTTTCGTACAACGTACCCCAAGTTTGCAACCTTGCATCATTCATCAGATACGGTTCAGCCTCACCTAGTGCAGCGTAAAGCAATGCGTCAGGACAGTAAGCTAAAAATGTATTACTAGGATTCGTGGAGCTTAGAAAAGCAGGTTGCGAGTAGTACAGCATTTGCAGGACATAAGCACCATCAGGCACTGGCCCCAATTGCAATTCAGAAGCTAGTACCGTGTAGCGCTTAGGCTGGCCTGATTCTGTCGAGATAGTCTTTTTATAAAACAAGTTAGGCGTATCGTAGACAAGCGTGCCATTAGGATTAGCAGCAACGTGAATATCACGCATCTCTAAGTAATCACTGGGCAAACCAACAGTAGAATCACCACCTGTAGTAGTAGCCTGTGCAGTTACTAGCATCTGACGAATACGCAACTCTCTACGCAAACGCTGCTCTGCAAGTGCTACAAATGTGGGAATAATGCTATCTAAATCACTACGAGCTAGATAGCTGGAGATGGTGCTAGTTAATTCTGAATAGCTAGTCAGTGCCATTATCGCCCCTCAAGGCTTTATCATCTACATCGTCCCAACTGTATTCATGTGTTCCAATGTGCTTAATGTGCATCGAAAGCTCATGATCGACATAGGTATCAATACCTGCATCGCCAGCCTTAACGCAGAAAAACACATCTTCACCCACTACACCTGTTGGCCCCCAACCTGCATCAAACCACGGAGCAGATAGTGTTTCAAATACTTTCTTACGGATCAGTACCGCACCAAATCCAACAGCAGTAACGACCTCAATACCTTCTTTGCCGCGTGAGTCAACATTAGACCAATGATGCCGGATACCCTTCTCATCTTCACTCTTAACCAGTAATTTAGCGGTAGGGAATGATGGTCTGCGTCTAGTTACTGCGTTTACTCCAACTATGTCCACCTCACGGCTCAACATAATCGTAATTAAATCATGTGGGAACCTCATGTCGCTATCAATGAACAGAACAGCGTCACAGCCCTCTTTTAAAGCCACCTGTGCCAATTTCTCACGCTGGTCAAATATCAACGTGCCTGGCATCGTATAAAGGCTTAAACCGCCCTTACCGTCCTTGCATCTAACTGAAGCATCATGCGCACACATACGGGCAAAATCAAATGCGAACCCAGTATGAACCTCATCACGACATGGCACACAAACGCCAACTCTCATACAGTCCCCCGATAGATTTTCAAACCAGCTTGGTCAGGATGATTTAGCCAACTTCTAAATGCCTTGTCATCCATAATCGCAAATCCTCGCATGATACCCATAGTGTTTAGCTTATCAATCGCTGTAAACGGTATGGAACCAATCAAATGCAAGTCATCTGTTGCGCCTGTCCTAGCCTTATCTACCTCTTGGAGTACCTTGTTCCTAGCGAGAATATCGCTAATGTCTTGGTTAGTCTCGATGATAATACCGCCATCACCATCTGCATGAACTTTTTGATGTCGAAAGTTTGTCATTAGTCTTTATAAAAAGCCCCCAACCGAAGTCAGGGGCTAGTTTCATTACAGTGAGAAGTCCAAGTCAGCCACGATACCGTGAGCAGCTTCGTTCTTCACTTCCAGCGTGACTTCAGCAAGAATCTGAGTCTTTTCGCTATCGCCAGCCTTAGCCAAGTCATTCGTCATGAATGGGCGCAGGAAAGCCATAGCAGCGTACTCAGGATCAAGGATCAGCATATCGCGTGAACGCATGAAACGATCAGGCACGATAGACAGTTGACCGAAGTCCGATTGATAAATGTCAGCAGCACCGATAATCACGCCAGCTTCAGGCTTGGTGATCTGATAACGATTAACAGCGATACCAGCAAACGTGGACATCTTCTGCTTGCCAGCCGAGCCAACGAACACAGCTTTAGGATTGCCACCCGCATCGAAGATCGAAGCGATAACAGTCTTGAGCAGTGCTTCGGTAGCAGTACGCTGTGTACCATCAGTACGGGTCGAAGTGCCTGAAGTTGCAGGAGCCGAACCACCGCTACCTTGTGACGAGTTAGTCTTGATCCACGACAGCAGCGAACCCATAGTGCGAGCAACCGTAGACGTACCAGCCGACTTGCCTTGGTTAGCAGTGATGATGGTTTCCAAATCACGCTTCAGTTCTTGCGAAGCCTTCGACAGTTGATAAGCCTTTTCAGACTTACGACCTGCTTTATTTACCGTATCCAGAGTGCCAGATACTTGGACAGTCTTTTGTACGATCTGCGTATAGTTACCAACGCGAACCGTAGGAGTTGCGGTATTCGAAGTTGCATCTGCACCCTCAACTGCAGCGTTAGCAGTGGTAGCAGCAGCCAGCGAGTCAGTCTGCCACTCGTGATAAACAGCGGTAGCTTTGGAGCGACCAATCGACGACATGATTGGGGTCTCAGTAGGCGAGATGTTATAGATTATGTCGGACAAGTCCTCGCGTATACCGATAGCGGTAAATGTTTGATATGTAGGCATGATAATTTCCTTTAAATAAATCGTTCAAATAGTGCCGCAGCGTCAGCTACCCTTCCGGTAGACCTAGCCTTAGCCTTCTGTTTCTTATACTGCTCGTTATTGGTATCACGAGACTGCGAGACTCCCGACTTCATAACTTTCGGGGCTTCAGCTAGTTTCTTATTGATACCAGGCTTCGACGCTTGTAGCTTGTCGTATTGCATAGCCTTATATAACGTAATAACGTGACGAGAATCAACAACGCTTGCTAATTCCTCATCTGAAAACCCTAACTCTTTACCGTATGAGCGCACTGACTTTCTCAGTGACTCACCCTTTTCAGGATCAACATAATCAGGTAGCGCTGTTGCTAACTTTTCCGATTCCTGCCGGACTAGGTTAGACATCCACTGCTGCCTATCTTGCTCTTGCTGTGCATTGATTCGTGCCTGCTCTGCACGTACCTGAGCAATTTGTTTTTCCTTTTGTGAGAGTTCCGCTACCTTAACGGCGTAACCGATTGGATCGGTTTCCTTCAAGTAGTCAAGATTCTCTGGTTCTTCCCCACGTGAAAGCATCTGCTCAATCACCTGGAGTCGCTGTGCATACTGATCTCTCAGTTGCTTCGCCTCTTGAATCGCCTGGTATTCGGCCTGAACAACCTTGCGTTCTTCAGCTACAGCCTGCGATTTTTTCGTATAGTCAGCGCCAAGTTGATAATTCTTAACAAGCTCGTCGAGGGTAACGTCCTTTTCTTCACCGGCAGCCTTCACACGGTAGGTACGTTCCTGTTCTTCTTGTTCGCTATCTTCCTGTTCTTCACCTTCAGAATCATCGCTAGATTCTTCCTCTGGTTCTTCGCTTTCGTCCTCATCGGATTGAGCCTGTGCTTCTGGTTGTCCTTCGTCGGAGCCTTCGTCACTACCCATTAAACCCATGAAAGCGTTAGCCGCTTCGTTTACTGTCAACTCTCCGCTACCGGATTCCGGTGTCGCGCTAGTCGTTTCGCTCATGTTGTTATTTCCTTAATTTTACATGGAACTGCCATGTCAGACTACAAAATCTTCCAACGCTTCTTGTCAATGGCTTTCTGAGCTTTCAGCCCTTCCAAGTGGTCAGTAATACTCTCTAGCGTTCTCAATCGAATGTATGCCTGCTCTCTGGCCTCTACATCGTGATAATCGCTATTAGTAAACTTAGCTAACTCTGTTGATCTCAGTTCTGATATAAGCTCTTGCCAGTTAGGATCAAGTGTCAGGTTATTAGCCCAATCTGCTTTGTTCATCGTGTAATGTTCCCAATCTCTTTAATTGCTTTAAGAACAATATCAGCTTGACGTGTTCGGCTATCTTCGTCAGCAATGTCCATAGCCAGGATAGCTTGCAGTTGCTTAACAGCTAACTCAGCTTCTTTCAGCTTGAGTTCCTGCTGGTCTTTCTGGTTCTTCATAGCCATCTCAACGCCCTTCTGAGCATAGCTGGCCTCAAGGTTTTGACGGTCTAGCTGCAACTTAGCCGCATCAATCTGCGACATAGCCTGCGTTTTCTCGCGAGCTACCTGAGCCTTTTCCTGCTCAACCTGCGCCATCATCTTAGCGAACTCGGCTTGCGAATCAGGTGGTGGTGGTTTAGGAGCAGCTAATTGTGCCTCAATTTCAGGCGTGATCTGGTTCATGAACTGGTCAGCATCTTTAAAGCCAGCAGCCTCAATAAACTTAGCCAGTGTGTTGCGGTACTGACCAACCGTCACCAACGGATTGCCTGGGCCATACTGCTGCAATATCTGCTCTTGCTTTTGTAGCACCATCTGCAACATAGCTAATTGCTGCTCACGATTACCAGAGCCAAGGCCAACGTTAATAGACACGTCAAACTGATTAGCCCATGTACGCGGGTCAAACGGCACATACTTGCCAGCAATACGCAACATCCGTGGTTTGTCTTGATACTTACCGACTAACCCTAGAATCCCTTGGAACAGCGACTTAACGCCTGTCTCAGCAAAGATACGGGCAATCAGCTCTAGCTTGCCAGTGCTGGCTTGCGTCATTGCAGCTACCGCAGCAGCCGTTACATTACTCAGAATGTCAGGATTCAAGCCTTGTTGCGCGTCAGATACGCCTGTACGCTTGGCTTGCACGCTGTCCATGTATTCTAGAATTGGAAATGCTTGAGCCGTAACACTAGGCACTTGAATCGGCACGATAGCATTAGGATTCTTCATGCGAATCACACCGCCAGGCGTAGCGTTTAGCAGATCATCAATGTTTACCTGACCATCAACCGCACCCATTCGAGCATTGTTTGTTAGGTAAATGTTATCAAGCATCTGACGAGTAACCGTAGACTTGATTAACTGGATGTCCATAGTACGGTCAGCAAGTGACTGACCAAAGAACTTGTGAGGAATAGGAATAGGGCAGATAGCATGGAATGGCGTTACATCTGTTTCTTCGTCGCTAAGAATCTCACTGCCGCAATAGACAATACGACGTAGCTCTGCAATGCCATCATCATTAACGTCTAAGTAGATATAACACTCATACACCTCAAGACGCTGCATTGACGGGTCAAGGCTCTCATCATCCGGTTGTTCACCTTGATCGAATCGAGCAATGCGCTCAGGAGAAAACTCCAAGTCATCGTAAGTAGGTAGGTTATCGATGATGTCTTTATCGTAACCCATCTCGATCATCTCAGACCGTGGAACCAAACGACGATGCGCTGTGAATGGACTATCAGCAATAGTCTTAGCGTTCTTGCTAATCAGGAATTCTTCTGGTGGTACGTTCTCAATCACCACCTGGCCTGTGTTCTTGACCTTCTTGATCGTGACATTGTGCAGCATGACAGGCATACCGGACATATCAACGACCTCAGACTTTTGCTTGACGATCTCTAATGATTCGTCTGATAGCAATAAAGCAAGCTCGTCATCCGTAAGGTTCTTGTAAGATTCCTTAGTGACATCTTCTTTAGCATCCCAATAAGCCTTAACAACGCCGGTCTTTTGCAGCAGCGCGTCTTTAAACCAATTGTGCAGGATCAGGAAACCAGGATTATCCCGATAGAATACCCAGTTACAGTACTGAGTTGCCTGTTTAGCAGCTTCCTCGTCGCCAGCAGATTGTGGCTCAAATAAGACAATATCTTCTGTCGTGGTGAATACACGGATTAACTGCGGCAATGCACCATCAACAGCCTCAGCTACTTCACCTGTAACGATCTGACTGCGGCCTTCTTGCTCATTGCCATACGGGTCACGCAGGTAGTATTCAAGCGCCTTTTGACGCTGGTCTGTAGTCTCAGAGTCAATAAAGCCAATAGAGTTATCAATCTCTGCCTCAACAATTGCTTTAATTTCTTCTGACTGCATAAGCTACCCCTAGAATTTTTCCAATTATACAACCCATTGCACGTTATTTGGCAACTTTGACGACCACGAATCAACACCTTCGTCAAGCGAAATCGCTAGGTATCTGAAGCTATCTGAGTAGTGTGATGCCCAATCATGCAAGGGTTTCTCATAGAATACATTGCGTTTCTCATCATGCTCGCGCCTGTAGTTGCGCAAAGCATCAAGGCCAGGCTTAGTCTTTGGATCAAACCAGCACCGCGGAAGCAACCGTCTAACAGCCTGGATACCGTCAGCTACCGACAATCTAGGCGCAACAGTGATATTCAGTCCTGCTTCCATGAGTACTTCTTTGCGAGACCTTCCCGTTCCAAGTTCCCTAACCTCAACGTCATGCGGTAAGAACTGCTCCCACCGCGCATAGTCATTGTCTTGCAGCCAGCGTACATACCAATCCAAACCTTGTCCGTGGTTTTCGACGCAATCAATAAGCCGCACCTCTTTGCCGACCAGTTGAGCCACCCATAGACAAGTAGAATCGCCCATGCCCAAGTCCCAAGCAACAAAAGACCTGCAAAGATCATCGCGCTCAATACGGGTGACATGGCCTTTTTCCTCGATAGTATTGATGATCTGACCATAGTAGCTACCCTCTACCGCAGCGTTAAATGAACACTCAAACTCTTGGTTGTACTTGTCCTCACCCATCTCTTTGCGTGCTGAATCAAGCTCAGACTCCACTAGAATCTTGGTCTCGCTGGCCTTAAACTCTAGGAGCTTCCAATCATCCGCATCGTCTGCCCTATCTCTTAGGTCAGCAAAGTGGTTTCTCCCCTTAGGAGTACCAACGAACATACACCAGCCAAGACGATCAGCAAGAGCTGGCCTAATAATCTCATTCCATATTTTCGGGTCTTGGTCTCCGATCTCATCCAATATAACGCCATCGAAGTATTGACCACGGAGACTATCAGGATTGTCGCTACCATAAAGACTAATGCGGCGGCCCCAAAAGTCAGCCCTGAGTTCAGAAATGTTGTGAGTGGCATTTAGTGGCCTCGTGAACTTAGTTAGGTAATCCCAAGCTACTCGTTTGGCTTGCCCGTATGTAGGCGCAATGTAAGCAAATCTAGGCTCATCCTTGTCGCACTCGATAGCAGACTTGATCAGGTGATTAATAGCCGCTACAGTCTTGCCCATGCGTCTATGCGCTACAACTACACAGAACCTAGTGCCATCCATAGCCTCGTGCATCTGCATCTGAGGCTCCCTTGGCTGATACGGAATGACTATTTCTGCCATGTGACCACGTGCTGTTGAGCGCCACCGTCTGCGCCTGTTACCTCTGTCCTAGCTAACTTAGGTATATGGTACTCACTGAGCTTATTCATCAAGTCTAGTGCCTTATACGGGTCTTCTTGCGCTACTTCATTGAGCCATCTATCCATGTTCGGAGCATTGCGCTCTAGTAGATTAGCAATAGCTTCCCTAACTATCTGCGTTGACTTGTTAGGTACTCCCTTAGTCCTACCCTTACCCATGTTAGTAAGATTAGCTATTCGTGCATCTTCCTGCACTTTGGTGATTTCTGTTTCCATTTTTGCATTACCTTTCAGGTGTCATGCTTAATAATACGTATCGTATACATCTGGCCTATTCTGCCGTATCCATGCCCTACTATCCTCATGACATTTAGCAAAGTCATTGCCTACTGTCTGGCTGCCTGCGTGATGCACATAACCTCTACTTACCCAATGCGTAAATCCAGCCTTAGTCATGTCATCGCAGATAATGTTATCAGAATACCAGTTTACGCTTGGAAACTTAGCTGCTTGCCATGCTTCCTTTGATACTGCCGCAAATATTGGCGCGATAGTATTGGCCTTCTTTATCATTCCTTCGCTTCGATACCGTAGTCCTACTATATCGTCATCAACAATAGGAAATCGAATATTTTGCTCTGGCAACACAAAATCAGACCTGCATCCCAAGAAACCTAGTTTATAGCCTGCGTTCTTTAGCAAATCCCAATCTACTGTCATTTTGGTAATTGTACTAGGTGTCGGCACTACATCATCATTAGCCAGAATCACCGAATCATAGCCTTGAGCAAACACATAGTTTGTAGCTACATTGTAGGCATCACCAAAGTTAGACTCCATATTCGGAATCATCTTTATATGCTTACCAAAGCACTTAGGCGTATTGCAGCTTATGTACACGGGTATATGAGGCGCATAGACCTCTAAAGCAGTTACCAGTACCGTTAAGCCAACATTCCCTGTACTACAGATCACGATTGCTTGCATAGGCCCCAAAAATAAAGATCAGCAGGTGAATCACAAGTAGAAAACTCGTATTTCTCAAACTTGCTTAAATCGCATTTATCTCTAAAGTCTTGCTCAGTTAAGTTAAGATAATAATCGCCAAGAAAAGGATTGTCAGACCTGCTAGTCCTTCCTGTACCATGCTCCGGCCTCCCTGTAGTAGCGCAGCTAAAGAATACCAATCCATTTGCCATTCTTACCATGTTTGCAAACGTCTCAGCCCATTGTTCGTTATGCTCAAAACATTCACAGCTTGCCACTACATCGAAGTAGCTTTCAGGAAATACTAAATCCTCTCCCCTGGCTACAACGTCAACTCCACGACCTTCTCCAACGTCCACACCAATATAGCTAGTAGTATCAAAAAAGGTACGAATAGAGCCATTGATGTCAAGAGAGCCAATTTCTAATACCTTCTTGTCGGTAAAGTAATCAGGGAATCTAGCCTTTACACCTGCAACAAAATCAATCTGACTCTGGTGGCTCATTTTCCATATCTTTTTCTATGTCGTATTTAGCCATACGAACCATTGTTTTTTGCTTTGGAGTCATTGCTTTAGTAATTGGCCCACCAACCAGCCAAGCACTACAAGTACGATCAGCTGCGCACTTAAACTCAAAAAGTTCACAGTATCCAAGTTCAGCAGTCCCAACAACTTCATTAGCATAGGTTTCTTGATCTGATTCTTCGCCCTGAATACCTTTAACGATGCAATCCATCATTTCTGGAGTCTGAATAAATGCGGAACAATTACCACAGTGCATAGTCTGAGCATTTTCCTCTGACGTATTCCACTCAGCAGCACGTTTCTTCCAAAAATCCTCTGGTTCTTCAGGATTAGCAGGGCCATAACCTACATTCTTAAATGCCCAATCCCTATTTCTTAGATTTAATGGAACATTTGAACAGACTTCAGGACAGTTTTTCATAACTCACCATTTAACTTTATTAGCCCAGAAAGCAGCAGACATTTTACCTTTAGCAATATTCTCAGCATGACGAGCTTTAAATGCTTCATTTCGCTTACTACCATCAGGACTACCAGATACGCCTTGCTGTCCAAAGCGAATAAGTTTAACCTCATCACCTGCTTTAGCCAGTACAGCATGACTTTTAGTTGGATGATTAGGTGTTTTCTTTGGCTTGTTATATCCAGAAAACTCCTCTTTTCCTCTCTTAATCATTTCTTTTTCTTCATCTTCATGCCAGCTTCAGACATAGCAATAGCAACTGCTTGTTTCTGAGACTTAACAACAGGGCCACCTTTGCCTGAATGAAGTGTTCCTTTGCCATACTCACCCATAACTTTAGCTACTTTTTTAGCTGCTTTCGTCGGCTTTTTCATTTAGTAATCCTTTAACTTGAATAAGTAAGTCAATTTCTGTTATTTGGTACTTACGTTCAAACGCTTTGCGACCCATGCCGTGATACCCATCATTACCTCTGTGGTGGCTAGGGCAAAGCGGAATAGTGTCGTAGTGTCCACTTCTAACACCCATACCTAGCCCTAATCCCCTGACATGATGGATTTCAACTCCACCATCTCCAGAATAACCTAATAATTTGCATATAGGGCAAGGAAGTTGAGCAACTTTATTTAAATATTTTTTTTCTGCATTATTCACAAATGTTTCCAAGTCTGGTTATATTTAATTTTTTCAATACAACCTCTTGAGACATTAAATTTTTTTGATAACAAATCTAAAGATAAATCAGAATATTTTATTTCTTTTGCTTGCCAATCTTTTAACTTTGAAGTTCCAATTTTTTCACCCAACTGCCAAGTACCATGCAACAATTTGTCTGCATGATTGTTTTTTCTTGTATCCCATCTTAAATTTTCTGCTTTATTGTCTTTTCTATCGCCATTGTTATGGCAACACTCCATATTTTCTGGTTGCAACCCAATAAAAGCCTCAATAACTAACCTATGCACTAAATATTGTTTTCTGCTATTTTTTGTAGTCAAATTAACAACATCATATCCATTCTTATGGTTTATTTTTTTATTTATTTTTTTTAATATTTTATTTCCACCATAATCTCTTTCACCAAAAGGCGTAACTCCTTTGCGAATTTTTGAACGTATGTCACCTAAATTTGATACCTCATAGTAATCTTCCAAACCAATCACATTTTTCCAAATTTCAATTGACATAAAAATACCTCGTTCCTATAGCAAATTATACAACCAATGTCTACCAATTTCGATAGATATTTCTTTTCGTCCTTAGTCATCAATATCGTCTATAAGTCTTTGCAGGTAGACAGCTAAATCCATTGCTTCCTCTTGTGCGTGAATAAGCCATTGCTTTGCAGATAAGTCCGTTCTCTCTGTGCTTACACCATATTTCATCATGCCGAACTCAGCTCGATCTGCTAACTTTTGTCTAACTTGTTGTACATTTTTATCCATTACATTGTCCTTTTATCTATGCTGCGATTAGAAGCCTCATAAGAGCGCCAGACATCAACCCTAGCCTGTGCCGCTATCAGCATCCAGCGAAGCCTCTCAGCCTCCTCTACGGCTTCCTTTAAACCGTCTAATACCTCAACATAATCCTCGTTTATATATGCGTCGGCCTCTTTTTCTGCTACTGTCTTTTTTTTGCTTTGTAGAAAACACACAGCTTTCTTTGTTTTTCTGTACTCAGTAAGGTATGCAACCTGCGCTTTAGCTTTAGCATAAGCCTGTGAGTGCTTGATTATGTAGTCTATTGCTTCATTAGGATTTATCATATTTGCACGTAAAAGTTAGATGTTTCATCTAAAGCACCTGCGTTTTTAAATACATAGTCAATAGCTTTTGACAATTGTTTTCTTGTTATTGATAGCTGTAAGTTATCAGTAGTAACTAATCCATCGCCTATACTTTTAAGATCATCGCCAGATAATCCCCACCTGCCAGTGTTTAAGAATCTCTCACGAACATTAACAATTGCTTTTAAGCTATCCATTAGCAAGTAATACTCGGGGTCAAAGTCTGCTTGGTATGCAGCCACTAACCCGACGTTTAATCGAGCTGTGATCGTATTCCAGCCTATTTCGTCGCCTACACCCTCACGGAACTTCATTAACTCAGTGTGCGGGACTAACTGTAATGTTTGCTCACTCTGTGCATTGTGTCGAATAGTCATTGGCAAGATGTTTCTGCGAGGAATATGCCGCTTGCGTGGTTTCTTGTTATTTGCCATTGGTATGCGCTAAGACAGTTAGAATTGCCTGCTCTGGACTAATGACAACTTCTACCTGGCCTTTCCACATCTTATGAAAGATTACCTGTTGCGCTGTGAGCTTACGTTCTGATTCAGGCTTTCTACCGTCCTTGATCTCCATTAATATGTTTAGCCCCTTATAGCCTACTAATATGTCTGGGCAGCCTTCACCGATGTTGTGCAAGTGCTGTACCGTGTAACCTTCTTTACGTAGACAATTGACAATGTGCTTTTGGTTTACATCAACTCTAGCAGCTCTCATTTTTTATATACCATTCTGTAGCTTCGTTAAACTTTGAAATATCAGTTAAATACTTTTCATCCAAACAAACTCTATCGCCATAACTAAAATTCTTATTTATATGCTTTAGAGTAAATCTTTCTTTGCTTGTAAATCCATGTATTTTAATTTCTGTGGCAGATTTTAATGAACATAAAATAGCCCAGTCTGTTTTAAACTCATCAAGATTATCAAAAATAATATATCGTGGTTCTGGATTATCACCGGCTCTTGTTTTTAACTGAATAGTTTGATTTTTATATATCAAATCAACACCACCATCTCCACCAAATGTAATATTACTTTGCACATTAATATTTAAATACTTGCAAATAGCTACCTCTCCAAGCATTCCAATATAATGAGCAGCAAAACCATTCATTTTATATTTGCCATTATTTTTAACTGAGTTTATATTTTTAGCATCCTCAATAGTTCCAGCATAATGAGCAGCTAAAATAATGTCAGTCGCAGATAAATTAATATCCATTATTCTCCTTTAGCTTGGCTTCAATGGCGCTGTAAAATTCGTTGTACGCCGGCCTTGAAAAATCAGTTCTGCCTTGCGTTGTAAGTATTTTTACTTCTTCATCCGTCAGCCCATGCCATTCTTTCTTTGATAGCCATTTCTTTGGCGCTCCACGAAATACTGGCTCTCTATCTTCCAATACAGCAAGCATAACTTCCATGCCGTTATACATACCGTGAAAGTATGGGTCGTAGTTCCATGTACCATTACGCCCTTGAATTTCAACTAGTTCACGCAACTTTGCTATTGGCACAGGCTTTATCTTCCCGAAGTCTGTTTCGGGAACATCAGGCTGCGCTAGTGCTGCGCGTAGTTTTAAAATTGCTTCAACGCAATCAATTCCATCTTCATCGCGCACATCAATAAGATTATCAAGCGCAAGCTGCATTACTTCTTTGTCAGTCATACCTGCCCCCTTGCGCGGATAGCTCTCGCACACGCTCTGCTATATTTAGCTTCTGGTGAAAAGTCATGCAAGAATGTTCCATTTTCACAAACCTTCGCACACGCCTCGCGCTCCATGTTTACTGCCCACTCGATCCGTTGCTTCATGCTTCGCTCTCCCTTGAGGGCCAAGCGGATAATGTCTTCTTCTGTCATTTCTTTACCCTCACTAACGTCGCCGCCATCAGCCAACCTTCTTCGGCTAACATCTTGGCGCAGTGTTCACGCTCCGCTGCCGCTACATCCTGCTCATAAGCAGTCCAATATTCCGCATCCCATGCTTTGCGCTGGCGCTCTGCTGCTACAATTAAATTGGCAAAGCGTTCAAATAACCTGATGTCTTGCGGGGGAAACTCGAAAAGAACATTTTTATTTGTTGCTTCTTTTGCCAAGCGGATAATTTCATCTCGTGTCATGGCGTTCCCTTCTTAGTCCATCCTGACAAGTCGTAAGCTCTACGTACACCGTTGTCGTAGCGAACATGGATACGGTTATCAAGTATTGTCCAGCAGCCATAGACCACTTCCTGATTTGATTTAACTACGTACATCGCCCACAAATTATCACCACAAGTGTCCACCTTAACAAACTGAAGAACAATCTCTCCGCCCTGTTCAGTTGGGGTTGTCCAGTACTCAGCTGCATTAATAGATCCGCAAGCCAGTAATAAACTAAGCAGTAGTTTTTTCATTCTTTGTCCCTTCCATAAATAGCTAGGGCACAGTTAGATGCACCTATCTGCATATCATTGTTATAGCCGTACTGAACTTCATGTTCGCAACAATCAGCACAGGCTTGGCGCTCGGCTTCTCGTACTAGATTGGCAAATGCTAAGTCTTCTTCTGTTGCTGGCCTACCGTATATTTGTTCAGCAAATCTTTGTGTTTGGCTTTGCATGATTTTCCTTAGTTAGTCATACATCCAAGGTGGCAATTTTCCTTTTTTATATTTAGTGGCAACTGCTTTGCTTGTATGTCTTTTTTTAGATATGTCACTTTTATTTTCTAATGCAGCTAAAATTTCAGCGCACTTACCATGATCAATATATGTTGGCCCTGATTCTCTTGGTAAATTACATACTTTGCATAAATTAAATATTGCCATTGCTTCTGGGTTTAATTTTTCTCTATTAAAAAGCTCATAATTTCTGCGTTTAATTTTGCCCTTGCCCATTTCTTATCTCCTTCCATTAACATTAAAGCCAAGGCAAATAAAATAAAATTTTGCATCTTATCTATATCCTCTTCGTTAACAACACCGCTTCGGATATCCCTAATAGTTCGCATCGCTTCATTTCTAGTATGGTCTACCGTAGCTTGCCATTCACGAGTAGGTTCGGATCTCATTTTAAAAGTTCTCTTATGTCTTCAATTGTTAAATCAGTTGCATCATAAATAGCGAGGATCATAGTAGGTCCAATTTTGTATTTGCCATGTCTAATTCTGCTAATACATGGCGGCGATGTATTTAATTTTTCTGCTAAATTTGAATCAGTTTTAAAACCGCAATTCATAATTAAAAAATCAAATAGCTTATGCGGAATATAAGTACACCTATTAAATTGATCAGGTTTTTTTGCAAGCATTTTCATTTCTGGAGCTTGGACAATCATTTCTTTCCTCCACACATATGCTTCTTGGCGGCCTTAAGATCAGCATTAAAAAACCATGCCACACATTGCTTCTCAAGGTTAACTTCAATAGGTGGTTGGACAGAGGCAATACCTACTTTAATGCCCTCTGCCCTTCCTACGTTTAGTGCCAGCACAACGCCGACAACTATGCCAACTATGTAGACTATGTCTCTCATTTTGAAGCAGTCTCTAAATTAACTAACTGATTTATTAGAGTGTCAGCAATGGTTACATTGTTAAACTTAATGGCCGTAGCTACAGCTTCTTCATTGATAACGTTTACACAATCACGAACGCCTTTGTTGTAGCCACTGTTGTATTCAGTGTTTCCTTCAATGATCATTGTGATTGCATCGCGAACTAAAGCTGATGCCTTACGTTCTTTTGCTGCTGATTTCAGTGCTGTGTAAACTGACTCAGTAAGATGAACTGAATAAGGGATTAAGCGTTTGCCTGTTTCCATGCTGTGAACTCCTGTCGTATTGAAATAAGTTTGTTAACTGCGATTTGGCTTTTAGGTATATCTGATCTTGATTCCACGCCGAGTTCGGATTTAAGCCAATCAATTGAGCTTTCTTCTGTTCCCTCAAATACCTGGCCTGCCTCTAATAAGAATCGGTGAAACTCAGTATCTCTGCATAAGATCCCAGCAGCCCGAACCATGTCACGGGATAATTCCGCTTCACGATCCATAGGTTTTTCATCATCTGTTAGCCGGACTAATACAGCTTGATACCTGGACCCAACAAAGTCCCTAAGAATTTCATCAGGAACTTCATCAGGGTGGATGCTCAGGGTAAGTACATACCCCGTGCGATCCTGTTTCAAGGCGACCTTAACTGCTTCAAAGTTACTGGTCTTGTATGTCATATCAGAACGGGATATCCGAATCATCCAGTGGCTCAGGCATATGCATAGCTTGTGGCGCTACTTCAGGCTTCCTGTAAGTATTTACCTTCAGTGCAATAAAGTCTCCTCTTGCACTTTGCTTCATCCAGCCACTCAACTTAATCTTTACAAAGTCTTCAGGCGTTTCATCCATCAAAGCTTGAAGATGGTTCTTGTCTACAGAAATATCACCGCTCTTATCTGGCGAGTTTGGGTTAACACGGTTCTGTGAATCAAACAGTGCGCCGCTATTAGGGTATTTATTATTGGACATTAAATTTTTCCTTATATTGTTTAAACAAGCCCATGAGTTCTTCATAGGAATCTTTTTTATCCGCTTGTATGCGGTCATAAATAACGCGGTTGTTTCTGAAGATAGCCATTACATCCGTTGGGGATTTGGTTGTATCAAGTAGAAACTTAGTGGTATCAATCACAACAGAAACCCATGAATCAAGATCGGTATCTGGTTGCGCAGATGTTTTTAATTGCCACTCACCTAGCTTGCCATCCATTTTTGGTGGTGGTGCTGCTGGTGCTTCTTGAACTACTGGTGCTGCCGGTGCTTTTACTTCCTGCACAACAGGCTTTGCCACAGGCTTAGGGGCTGGTACAGCAGGCTTAATGTTGCTTGCTGAGTTTGCGTCGTCATCTTCTGGGGCAATGCCACAGGCTGCCATCAAACTATAACGGCGAGCATAGGTAAGGGCGCTACCAAATCCCTGTGGGTCTGCCTTTGCTGCTGGTACAAACAGCCAGCCAGAAGACATTTGCTCACCGGACTCGTGGATAAATACTGTCTGGATCTTAATGCCATCTGGATGCTCATCCGTGAGCTGCATCAAGAAAATGCCATTGTTGTTAAGACCATCGATAACGGCTTCAACGCAAGCGGCAAGATCAGCATACTTGCTACGGAAGTGTGGATTGGTACTGGTCTTAAGCGCAGGGCCGAATTCCTTTTGCGCTTTAACCAGTGCTGTTGCTATGTTTTTCATTGTTGATCCTCGATAGAATGAGTTTTTAAATACATTTGATTTTGTGTACAAAATTTACTTACCTGGCAATACCGAGCGCAACGTGTTCTTTCGCCGTCCCGTACTTCTATTTCATAGTCTGACTTTTTAATATTCAAGGCAGCCAATGCCTCTTCTGCATCTTCCTTATTCCCGTATAAACCTTTCGCTCTTACGCCGCCAATCTTTCTTACTGCATAAACCGTAGGCTTTTCCCACATCTCTGCTGGAGTACATTCAGCAAAGTCTTCGCCAATCTTGCTGGCAAAGTAAGCTTCATTGTGCAAATGGATGCGTGTTTTAACATAAGCTTCACGCTCTTCAAAAGGCCACAGGGGCATATCCAATACAGCGATAGGGGAAGATGGGTATCCCTCTCTTGTAGCTGCGTCACGCGCCTGCCAATCACGCACAATGCCTACGATCTGTAGCTTCTTAACCTTGAGCCCTTTGCACTTCTCTACTAGCCATGCATACATATTTAATTGGGTAACCCAATCTTCTTTTTCCTGCATCACTGACCATGCGCCTGTGACTTTATAGTCAGAAACGATTACGCCATCTTCATAAACTTCTTGCAGATCAATTGCGCCAGACAAGCGCCATCCATCAAACTGTGTGAATAACCGCTCCTCTACGATATGATGCTTATCCTTGCCATGCTCTAAGATGTTATGGACGGCTGATCCGAACAAAGACCAAACCATATCTGATACATCTTGCTCAGTATCGGCCTCATGTTTGGCACGTAGCTGGACAATTCTTGGTGATGAAAGTAATTCGGTAACACTGATGTTTGCATCGCCGCGTGAGTACTGTGGGCGCTTGATTACATTGACAAAGGTGGCAGGTATATTGTGGTTGTTGGTAAGTTTCACGATTGCTCCTTGGTGTGTGAAATTGAATCTTAGGACAACACAACTGTGATGTCAAGTGTTATGTTGCAACCGGTACTAACTGTTGCATTGTTTCTAACGATGGGACTTAAATGAGATACGCAAATAGGATTGATGCTAATCAAAACGCCATAGTAGATGCGCTCAGAAAGGCTGGGGCATCGGTTCGGATCATTAGCCAGGGCAATGGGATACCGGACTTACTGGTTGGATTCCGGCAGCGGACTTATTTAATGGAGGTAAAGGATGGCGATAAGCCGCCCAGCGCCAGAAAACTAACAGTAGAAGAGGCTAAATTCTTTGAAGATTGGCGTGGTGGAACATTGGTTATTGTAAATAATGTAGAAGAAGCTTTAGCTACAATCGAAATGTGAGTATAATTTTATTCAGAGACAGCGTTCATAGGAAACTTTACTTGGTGTAGGTTGCTTGTGGGTTCTGTCTCACCATATTTAGCGACGCCAAGCCGGTTAGTGGCGAGTAACGCCGGCAACAGGGGCTACTGCAATAGTCTGAACTTTCACGGTAGTGACCCTGTCCCCTTTTTCCTCGCTCGTGAATATACCGAGTTTGCCGGAGTTGCTAAGAGACTCCGGTTTTTTTTAGTTTCGTCAGTTTTGTCAGTTGCTTTACATAGATACCGCTTGCAGACACATTTATTTGTGTTCTATACTTTGGTTGTCTCTGTATCAGGCATTGACGATCACCGAAGCCCTTTAGCTTTGGTTCTCTTCCTTCAATGGAAACGTGCCTGATACACGGAGAGCCAAGCCTAAAGGGTTTTTTGCTTTTCAGAGACCGCCTCAGACCGCGTTAGTTAGTGAGCCTACATGGGCTGCCGTCTAGAATACATCAGCCACGGTACACCCCCGTGCGAGCTGGATAGCCTGTTAGCGAGGGACTATCATAGATGTAGAGGCCAGTGGTGATACAAACTCTACGTTGAATGAATCGCTACCTTATGGGGATGCTAGATATACAAAGTATGTAAATTTGTATATTGGGCTGGGAATAG
>ERZ650310.115-NODE-115-length-23249-cov-6.465896_pt1 | contig 23249 bp, 32 predicted proteins | sample MGYA00376246_ERZ650310 | MGnify/ENA primary metagenome ERZ650310 (study PRJEB26733, sample SAMN07839286) | wastewater metagenome | biome: small river; feature: stream; material: water | place: USA: North Carolina | collected 2016-03-01 ...
CCCTACACGACGCTCTTCCGATCTACTTCAATCTTAAAGTAGATAAGGATGGAATTACTTATAACTTCATTCAGATCTATACAGAACCTTCTACGCATGTTCAACGTAATTTTGATTATTCCATTAATCAAATCTTCTTTGATGGTTCTATGAGAAAAAGTAGAGCTTTTTTAGATACTGTTAAGACTAAGCAAGTTAAAGCTATTATGAATACACAGAATGTAGAAAGATTAAATTACTTAAAGAGTAAGTTTCCTGATTATGTTTTTCCTGAGATTGAAGTATATAAAGACTCAGATTTCATGGTATCTTTAGCTAAAAAGGCTATTAAAAGACCGGGTGCTAGCTACGTAGATATAGCTACTCTTTCTCAAACAGCTCTCAATAATATGTTGCAAGCTCAAACAGAACAAATGCAATTATATAATCAAGTTGTTGCAAATCCACCTGCACCCCCCACAACTCCAATAACTAACCAACAAGGAACGATGACTCATACAGGAGTTGGAGAATTTCTGTTTAATTGGGGGACTACTCATACTTCATGATTATTAAGATGGATGCAAAAGCTCTGGAATGGAGAAGTTATCTAGAGCTTTCTCGTGATCCTGTAGGTATTCAGGAGATTTTAGAAGGACAGGATGTGCATTCAAATAATCAAGCCTTCTTCAATCTTCCTTCTAGACTGATTGCAAAAGTCTTTCTATTTAGATGGATTTATAGAGGAAGTGCTTGGGCTTATGCAAACGATAACGATTTTATTCCTGTGTCTAAAGATCCTGGATACTGGCAGGATGTAATTGATCGAGCTAATACTAAATACAAAGTTTTGTATGAGTATCAGGCTAATATCATGAGGAGAGTAGAGAATAGGGAAGTAATTACAATTCCCTCTGGTAGAGAATTTCTGTTTGATCTTGTCTTTAACAAGAAGATGGGAGTATATCAATGGGACCATAAAAAGACTGTAAACTATATCAATCAAGGGTTTGGTGCAGATATCATGCAGATGGCTAGAGTGATGCTTAGATCAAGACTTCGTAAGTATGATCCTAAGAAAGTTCTTCCAGTTAATACTGTTCATGATGATATTGGATTAGATGTTGCAAATGATCCAGAATTACTGTATAATATATGTATAGAGATGGAGAATTTGATGCCTGATGTGCCATCTAGATTCAAGTCATACTTCAACTATGACTTCGTAGTGCCTCTAGATGGTGAAGTTAGTTTTGGTCCTAATTTTAAAGATTTAATTGAGTTCGATAGAACAAAGGGGAAAGAACAATTTTATGCAAATTAATATTGAAGTAATCTCAGTAGGTAACAAGAACAAAGAGCCAAAGTATTCTTGGTATGAGCTTGTCTATCGTAATAACGATAGTGGTAAAGTAGAAACAAAGAAGCTATTCGATTTTGCCTTCCCTCTTGTATACAAAGAACTCTCCACAAGTTCTTCTGGTGATAACTATACAGTTACAGCAGAGAAAGGAGAGAAGTATTGGAATTGGGTATCTGTGAGTAAAGGAGATCCTGTGGCAACAGCACCAGAAAAAGGTAATGAACCAGTAGCTAAAGCCTACGTGAAAGGAAACAACTATGAGACTTCCGAAGAGCGGGCTGCTCGTCAAACAAGTATTATTCGGCAATCCTCTCTGTCAAACGCTATCGCAACTCTTAAGACAGATAAGACAGTCCCCTCTCGCGACGATGTGCTTAGTCTTGCTGCTGACTATGAGCAGTGGGTTACTCGTAAAACTATGGCTGAACATCTAGAACAGTTCGACGATAAATTACCGGATTAATCATGGATATTCAAGACTTGATAGGTGTAATGTTGGAGATTACGACTCTAATGGGTATACCTCCAGTGTACGATCTTCCTGGTCTAATTGAATTACCTAAGATTGAATTAAAAGAGAAGTGTGGGTCTGCTACAGCTTGTTACATTAGACCAAACATTTATTACCACAGACAGATTCCAGATTATAAAGTAGTACATGAAGCAACACACCATGTACAGGAACTCACAGGTAGATGGGGTTTAGTTAATAACTGTAGCAGATTTAAATCAAGAGAAGAAGAAGCCTATGAGGTACATAAAGAATGGGCCATTATGCATGATGTTAATATTGATTTTACTTATAATCCTTATATTTGCTCGGATGACTAAATGAAGATTGCAGAGATGTCTGTAGAATATATTGACCATATGGGTTCAGACTTAAGTGTGGTTAATGCAGCGAGAGTTAGTTTTGATAAAGAAAGTGAATGGGACTATGAAGATGGAAAACAAGAGAACTGCTCCTTGTCTGAGAAGGATGAGAAACTTATTTCTTATCTGGCAACTCATAATCATTGGTCGCCTTTTGCGCATGCTACAATCAGTCTACGAATCAAAGCTCCAATCTTTGTTGCACGACAGCTTGTTAAACACCAAGTCGGACTAGCATGGAATGAAGTCAGCAGACGATATGTAGATTCTGAACCAGAGTTCTGGTTTCCTAAAGAATGGAGAGGTAAGCCAGTAAATGCTAAACAAGGTAGTGATGGTGTTGTTGATCTTTCCTCTTTTGATTTTGAGGGGGTTACTAATATAGCTTTACAAGCATATACAGAACTCTTATCAAGAGGAGCGGCACCTGAACAAGCACGAATCCTACTTCCACAGAACACTATGACCACTTGGATCTGGACTGGTTCTCTCTATGCTTTTGCTAGAGTATGTAACTTGAGACTAGATTCTCATGCCCAATTAGAAAGTCAGGAAGTAGCTAAGAAGATCTCTGATATTGTTCAATCATTGTTCCCGGTAAGTTGGAACGTACTAATGGTGAATCAATGAGCCATCCAGAATATGCCCACATTGGGGCAATAGAAGATAGATTAGTAGAGGAATGTGCTGAACTCATTATGGCTATACAAAAAGGAAAACGATTTGGTTGGCTTAATTATCATCCTGATCGACCGGGTACTACTAATCTAGAAGATTGCCAGAAAGAGATCCAGGATGTTTGTGCTGCCATGATAGAATTTGAAGAAATTTTAAAATTGGAAAGGTCTATGTCTGATGTTCCTAATAATTGACGCACCACATTTCTATGCTGGTTATGATGTAGATACAGGTAATATTGCTCCAATCATTAGATATATGAGAGATTGGAATTTAACTATGATAGTTAATTACTGTGAGTCAAAAGGATGGTTAATATCTTTTTTATAAGTGATACACATTTTGGACATAAAAACATGCTTCAGTTTAAGGGGGTAGGAGGATTACGTCTACGTCCCTTTGTCGAAGTTGTTGAAATGAACCAATACATTATAGACAGATGGAACTCAGTTGTTCAGGCTCACGATAAAGTGTACCACTTAGGAGATGTTGCTTTACAGATGAGGAATCTAGATATCTTGAGTGAACTTAGGGGTAATAAGATTCTTATCCGAGGTAATCACGATAAGATGGATCTTTCACAATATGCAAAACATTTCAAGGATGTTCGTGGAGTTGAGTATAGAGGAGAGTATGGGATGACATTAAGTCATGTGCCAATACATCCTAATCATCATCGACACGGGTACACAAATGTGCATGGTCATCTACATGACCGGGAAGTTCTATTAGAAGACGGCACACCAGATCCAAGGTACTTCAATGTGTCTGTAGAGAGATTAGATTACACTCCTATTGAATTAAATGAGTTGAAAGGAAGAATCAATGCACGCCTTAATTGATGGGGGATACTATAGGAAATCAGCACACTAGAAAATTATTCTTTGATGGTGTCTCTAAAGAGTGCCTTAAATGCAAGGCAATTAAAAATCTAAGTGAATTTCACAAAGATAAAAATAAGTACGGTTCTGCATATTATTGCAAGATATGTGCTACAGCTAATTCTAGAAAACATTATAATAGAAGAATTAAAGAAGATCCCGAGTACAAAGAGTCTAAAAGAAATAGCTGGCTTAGAAAAACGTATGGTATAACTCTAAAAGAGTACAAAGACAAATTAGCTAATCAAAATCATATGTGTGCTATTTGTCAAGTAGCATTGTTAGATAATGGAACTTGGACTCATTTAGATCATAATCATAAAACAGGGGAATTGAGGGATTTTCTATGTACTAATTGTAATAGAGGGTTAGGTCATTTTCAAGATAATCCTGATTTATTGTTAAAGGCTGTTGATTATCTTAAGAAACATTTTAAAGAGGAAAGTTAATGCACTGTCTCCTGGACGGCGACATCTTATGTTACCGAATTGGTTTTACTACAGAGGAAGAAGATTTTAAGATTGCTACACATAGGATGGATGATCTGTTGGATCGCATCCTAGAAGCAGTTAAAGCAGATCGGTTTACTATCTATCTGTCAGATTCGACAGAGAATAACTACCGATATAAGATTTACCCTCTATACAAAGCTAATCGTAAACAACCTAAACCAAAGCATCTAGAAGGATTAAAATATTACCTAGCTAAAGAACATCTAGCTATCATGACTGCGGAGCAGGAAGCAGACGATGCTCTGGGAATCACTCAATGTAAGTATGAGAACAAAGATAAATCAATCATTTGTTCCATCGACAAAGATCTGTTGCAGATTCCTGGTTGGCATTATAACTTTGTAACTGAAGAAATCAAACAAGTAAGTAAAGAGGCTGGTACTAGATTCTTCTATAAACAACTATTGATGGGAGACAAGGCAGACAACATTCCTTGTTTGTTTGGTATTGGTCCTGCAAAAGCAGATGGTTTCTTGGAAGAAAAGACTAATGAAATTGAGTGGTTTCAAGCTATTGTCGATGCTTACTTAAACCATAAGAAGCTGGAAGGTACAGAAGATGAACGTTTAGGTATGATTCTTCTGTATGGTCGTCTACTAAAAATAAGAACAAAGGAAAACGAGTTATGGAATTTCCCACCAACTTTCCAAGAACTACAACAAAGAGCGGAGTCGAAGTTGTCTTATTTACTAACGAAGGCGGAGGAGACTTTACGATCCTTGGAGCTTACTACGCCGGAGACAGATGGATTCCCAGTGCCTGGACCAGAGAAGGACGGAAGTTCCTAGAGCAAGAGCATAAGTTAGATATTAATCTCGAAGGAGAAAAGAATGAAAACATTAAATGAACATGTGTGGGTTATTGAGATTGCAGATAAAAACGGCGTTTATCGGCCTAATTTAGTAGAATTAACTCGAAAAACCGCAAGAGAGACTGTTGTTTGGCTAAAAGACGGGGGATATAAAGCCAGAGAACGCAAGTATGTACCAGAGTCTAAAGACTGGTGAAACCATCTAGTGCGAAATCGAAGGGCAGGGACCTGCAAAAATGGATAAGAGACTTAATTCTACAGAAGAACCCATCCTTGACGGACAAGGACGTGAGGTCAACTTCAATGGGGGCTCCCGGAGAGGACGTGCTACTTTCGGAAGCAGCCTTTTCATTGGTGCCCTTTCATATAGAGGCAAAGAATCTGGCGAGGATCGCCGTCTACAAATACTACGAACAGCCGAAGACGAAGAACAATGTGTTGGTGATTGTGAAGGGGAATCGAAAGAAGCCTTTAGCGATACTTGATGCTGAGCTGTTTTTTAATCTAATAAGAGAACTGAATGATCTTAAAACAAATAAAGTTCCAAAGTGATCCAGATGCAGATATTGAAACAGTGTGGATGATTAACTCTGAACAATATCAGATGCTGGTGAATTATGCAGTAAACACTCTACTCCGACAAGGTTTAGTTAAGGTAGTGGAGATGGGTGAAGAAGAGTTCCTTAAGACAGGAACAGATGATGAACGCAGTGAGTTTCTAGAATACCTGGAAGCCACAGACAAAAAGAAGATGTTCCAAGCTTAAGGAGAAATACAGATGCAGATTGAGACCCAGAAGTATTTAGATTATATTGAACAGACGAAGAAACTTGCTTTTTTCGATTTGGAAGCGACTGGTCTACGGGGAGACTACAATAGTATTCTATGTGTCTCCATCAAGCCCTATGATGGTAATGTGATTACTTATCAGATTAAACAACCGGGCAATGATCGTAAGTTGGTTCGGGAAGTGCTTGAAGCTCTTAGTGAGTTTGATTGTTGGGCAGGGTATTATAGCAAAGGGTTTGATAAACCTATGATTAATACTCGTCTACTTAAATGGGGCCTTAGTCCTCTACCACCACGGCATCACATTGACCTGTATTACCAGTGCAAAGCACACCTGCTCACTGCTCGTCGTAGCCAAGGACACCTGCTATCGTGGCTTGGCACCCCGGAGCAGAAGATGACCGTAGGTGCTGATGTATGGAGTGAGGTTCTGTATAAGACAGAAGAGGCAATGAAGACTATGGTGGAACGCTGTGAGTCTGATGTAATTGGTCTAGAAGGACTGTACAAGCGTACTCGTCACCTGTATCGCGATATCAAAAGGGACTAATATGTTAGTTAATATTACTAAAGATGAAATGTATCCTGTCTATATCGTAGATAATAAAGTAGATAAAAATTATGGTCGTAATGTAAACCTTCCTGAAGAAGTGATTTATAATTACACAAAAGCTTATCGTGACTTTTGTGAAGCTTTGTCTATCTTAGAAGATATTTTAGAGGAGAAACGAAAGAATGGATGAAGGATATGATTATGGCCATGTAGAGAAACCGGCATATGTTTCTGCTTTAAGTAGACAGATTGCAGGAGATCATTACAAGAAGTATAAGATTCAACCAGCAGAGTACATGCACGCTAACAACATTCCCTTCCTAGAAGGGGAGGCTATTTCATACATTACTCGTTGGAGAGATAAGAATGGTCTTTCAGATGTTCGTAAAGCTATTCATATTCTAGAGATTCTTATTCAACTAGAGGAGACTAAAGAAAAACATGACAGACGTCAGTCAGCTATGTCTGCTTCTCAAGGTGCCGAAGCACTTATTAGGAATGCCACAGGAATTATCTATGGTCCAAATCAAAATGGACCAGCAAAATTCTAAACTTCCTTGGTTACTCTCTAATTTTAAATTAAAGGTGAAATAATTATGTATGATTCTAAAGAACAAGTAATGGGAATTGTCCGTCATATTCTGACGGCAGGTGGCGGCTACTTTGCAGCTAGTGGTGTAGTAGCTCAAGACGAAGTGACTACTATTGTTTCAGGGCTAATTGCTCTGGTTGGTGTTATCTGGTCAGTGGTGGCGAAGAAAGTATGAAGAAATTTCTAGTGGGACTGTGTTTGCTGGTAGCAACTGGTTGTGCTTCTATTGCTGCCCCTAACACATATAATCAAAGGCTGGCTTATGTAGAATCTACTGCAACGGCTGTACTACAGACTACACATGATCTTCTTCAACGAGATCGTATTTCTGTACCAACAGCTATTAAAGTAGATGAACAGATGGAGAACGTGAATCTACTTGTTAGTAATGCTAAGATTGCAGCAAGTATCAAGGATACAAAGACGGCTGCTGGTTATCTAGAGCAAGCTAATAAGATCCTAATCCAACTACAAACAACTCTACAGGAACAACAAAATGGGAAGTAATGCTATTGCTGCTATTGGAACACTCACAGACCTTACTACGTTTCTTTCTTTTCTTGCTTCACGAATTGCTGAGACTTCAGCGCTAATTCAGCAAGCACAGACAGAAGGACGTGATTTGACTCCTGATGAAATGGCGTCTATCGAAGTAGGTATGCATAAAGCACATCAAGATCTCAAGGACCTAATTAAACAAAAATCATGAGTTGGTTTCGTAAACGAACAAACAAAGCACTCCCGCCCAAGAAGCGGGAGGTTCCCCTCGTTAAACTAGAAGAGCTACATAAAGCAGAAGACAAAGAGACAAGGGAGGAGATTGAGGAGACACGACATGCCGTTAACATTGTGCGAGCTAAAGGCCAAACTCGCGGAGACCTATGATGAAACTACTATTCTAGAGATTCTAGAGATTAATTCCTATGATCTAGTAGAAGCATTTCTAGATCGAATTGAAAACCGATACGACAGACTGGTGACTGACTTTGAAGAAAATCCTGAAGAACAAAGCTAAATGTAAGAAATGTGGAGAAACTATTGAGTCTAAGACTAGACATGACTTTAAGTTTTGCAGTTGTCACTCAGTGGGTGTAGATGGAGGTAAGGACTACATCAGACGATTAGGTAATCCTGAATTAACAGAAGAATTATCAGAATATGAAGAGCCTGATAAAGAAAATACATAAGTGGTTATTTAGTGCTAGGTATGGAAGCAAACTCTCAGATCATTACAATGTGTCCTATAATGGAAGCATCACTTTAAATGACAAGGGTAGAGCGGATATTATAAAAAGAATAAACAAGGAGATGCCTACTTGGAAATCAATCGTTTCAAAACAACATTTGCAGCAAATATCTTCAGGAACAAGTATGCCCAAGGTCCAAATGACACCTGGGACGCTCTTGCTGAACGTCTCGTTAACGACGTATGTGGGAGACGGGAAGGAGGAGCGGATCATCCACTTATGGCTGAAGGAGATAGAAGCCAGCTTACTCAATACATTAAAGAACAAAAATTCTTACCTGGCGGACGTTACTTATACTACGCGGGACGATCAGCTAAGTTCTATAACAATTGTTATCTCTTGCGAGCAGAAGAAGACACTAGAGAAGAGTGGAGTAATGTGACATGGAGAGCAATGAGTTGTTTAATGACTGGTGGGGGTATTGGTATTGACTATTCACGTTTACGTCCTTCTGGAAAGGTGCTACAAAGAACTGGTGGAGTTGCATCAGGACCTTTACCTCTTATGTCAACAATTAATGAAGTCGGAAGAAATGTTATGCAGGGAGGATCTAGACGTTCTGCAATCTATGCAAGCCTTAATTGGAGACATGAAGACATCCCTCTCTTCCTACGAGCAAAGAATTGGGAAGATCATATCAGAGAAAGGAAAGCAGTAGATTTTAACGCACATGCACCTTTAGACATGACCAATATCAGTGTTAATTATGATGATGCTTGGAAGTTTGACAAGGATAATCCAGTATTTCTAGAGAATTGTAGACAAGCGATGGAAACTGGGGAGCCAGGATTTAGTTTTAATTTTGGAGATAAAGAGAATGAGACACTTAGGAATGCCTGTACTGAAGTTACCAGTGAAGATGATTCCGATGTTTGCAATCTTGGTTCTGTCAATCTCGGTAATATTGGCTCCCTTGATGAGTTCCGTGATGTGGTTAATCTTGCCTCTAAGTTTCTGGTGTGTGGGACTTTACGTGCTGATTTGCCCTATGAAAAAGTCTATAAAATTAGGGAAAAGAACCGTCGTCTTGGATTAGGAGTAATGGGATTACATGAATGGCTACTCCAACGAGGAAGTTCTTACGAAGTAACTCCAGAACTACATGAATGGTTAAAGGCATACAAAGATGAATCAGAACGAAGTGCAAATGAACACTGTGATAGACTTTTCATTTCAAAACCGGTTGCATACCGAGCTATCGCTCCTACAGGCTCTATTGGAATCCTTGCATCAACAACGACTGGTATTGAACCGCTTTTTGCAGTTGCTTATAAAAGAAGATATCTCACAGATGGAACTAGATGGAAATATGAGTACGTCGTTGACGCAACAGCAGACAGACTCATCAAAGAGTACGGAGTAGATCCAGAGAAGATTGATACTGCATACAAACTGAGTACAGACTATGAAAGAAGAATCAAATTTCAAGCGGACGTACAAGATTACGTTGACATGTCAATCTCCTCCACTATTAATCTTTCTCCTTGGGGAACAGGGGAGAACAATGAAGGGAAAGTTGAGGCTTTTGCTCAAACTCTTGCAAAATATGCGCCAAGGCTACGGGGATTTACTTGTTACCCAGATGGAAGTAGAGGAGGTCAACCAATGACTGAAGTCTCTTATGATGAGGCAGTAAGAAACAAAGGAACAGTGTTTGAGGAGTCGGATATTTGTGATATCACAGGCCGCGGCGGTACGTGCGGTGGCTGAGTCACATTACCAAAAGTATGGTAGGAAATGTTATGAAAAACATCGAGAACGATACTTAGAAAAACAAAGAGAATATTATCAAGAAACCGGGAAAGGATTAAAAAAAGCCGCTTATCCAGAACGATGGGGTCAAGAAATTTTTAAACGGTACGGAATTACGAAGGAAGAATATCAAGACATGTTAAAGGAGCAATCTGGGAAATGTAGAATTTGTGACTCACTTCCAAAAGAAGGAAAACGGCTTGATGTGGACCATTGTCATTCTACACAGAATGTAAGAGGACTTCTTTGCAATAACTGCAACCGAGGTTTGGGACACTTCAAAGATAGTCCTGTCCTTTTAGTGGAAGCATTGAGATATTTACTATTCTCAGGAAAAGCATCTATTAATGGAGACACAAACATTGTGTTAATTCAAAAACTATGTGATATTACTGGACATGGGGGTAGTTGTGGAGTCTGATAAAGAATTTCAACGATGTATTGCTTTTGTATTAGAACGAGAAGGAGGCTACACAGAAAATAAAAATGATCCAGGAGGTGAAACGAATTATGGCATTAGTAAAAGAGCGTATCCTAACGTCAACATCAAGAATCTGTCTAAGGAAGAGGCTAAAAGGCTCTATTATAATGACTACTGGTTACGTGGGGCTAGCTCTCTTAGCTGGCCTCTTAATCTTTGCTTCTTTGATGCTAGTGTAAATCAAGGCACAAAAAAAGCCAAAGAATTCTTGGCTATCATGGAACAGAGTAAAGGTGACTGGAGAAAGTATCTAGAACTTCGTAGAGAACATTATTTATTTATCTCTGATAAAAATCCTAAACTTAAAGTGTTTATTAAAGGTTGGCTCAATAGGATTAATGAAATGAAGAAATATGTAGAGGAACAAAAGAGTTAAAGAAATGGCCCCTTAATTGGGGCCATTTTCTTATTGGTTTATTTGTTTAATTACTTCATCAAGTTGTTCTGTAGACATACCATTAATCTGCACTTGATACTTCTCCATCATCTTGTGTGCCTGTGCTTTGTTGAAGTTAGAACCATTCACTAGTTCTGCTTCTACTCTGGAGAGCAGTCTCTTCTTTACTTCAGAGATGATCGCAGGTTGCAGTTTAGTGGGATCTCCTCCTACGTTAGCAAACTCCTTGAACTTCTCCATGTTTGCTCTCCGCCCTACCATAATATCATCCACTACCTTATCCAGAAGCACTTTCTGTTTCTCTGTGAGACTCTTCTTGTAGGAATCCATAGCACGGATTCTGCCTTTAGCAATACCCTCAGATGTGGGTTCAGCCCCCAAAAGATTCTTAATTTTCCATTCAGTGTCTGTTCTTGGTCTTCCCAGATCAGACTGCATACCTCTATTTGGATTAGGAAGACTTCCATCAGGAAGAGCAAATTGCTCTTCTACTAAACCTTTACCAATGGAAGGAGTAGCAGTCATAGCTGCTTTCATTCTATCTGCTGAAGTATCATTTCCTGCTAGAGCTTTCATACCATAACCACCAACATCTTTAATAAGACTGGCAGCTAATCCTACACCAGGGAATCCGGGAGTTGGTAGAATATTAGGCGCTGCTCCTGATGTAGATACATTAACACCAGTCAGTTTAGAAGTAGGGCCAAACACAAAGAGATCAGAGGCACCAGAGCCCATTAACATTTCTTCTGCTGTAGGTACAGGATCATCATTCTGTGAAGCCAGTTTGTAGATGTATGCTGCTGCACCTAGACCAGCAGCACCAATAGGTAGCAATCCTCTAAGACCACCCAGAGTCCATTGCATTGCCATGAATGAAGCAAGAGGACGTAGTTCTTTGTTGTTAGCTACTTCTTGTGTGTACTCTAATAGCTGTCCATGGTAGTTATGTGTAAACTGCTGATATGGTCTAGCAGCTTCCCCAAGCAGACCCCATCGACCATAGAAACTGGGAGTCTGTGTCTTGCTGTAGTTCACCATGTAATCAGCAGTCATCTGTGCTGCTGCCTCATATCGTTCCTTTGCAGTCATCTTCTCTTTAGCTAGTAATCTGTTAAACAGAAGATAGGCAGGGACACGTACTACTTCCTGTTCCCACCAAGAAGCCATGTGCCCTGTGCCCTTCATAATAAGAGATCTGGCCTTGCCTGTATTAGACCCAATCAGTTCAAGAGTACGAGCATCAATCATTCCAGAATTCCGTGCGTATTCTAGAGCAGCACGAGAATCCTTAGATAATTGACCTGGAACAAATGCTTCTTTGTATGCTCCTAGGAAACTAGCAGTAACTCCATTAGTATCTAGTTTGGAAGCTAGTTGCATTGCTTTAGGAATAGCAAACACAGGTTGCATAGCATTAAGTAGAAACTGTTTACCTGTAAATAGGTTGAACAAGCTAGCAAGACCATTTAAACTTCTAATAGTATGTTTAGCTGTACTCTTACCCCCAATCTTCAGATTCCTTCCTGACCATTCTCCAATATACTCAAGCACAGCATCTGCTTGCTTAAGACCATTGTCCATAGCACCAATAGAGTTAGCAACCATATCGTGCATGTACTGATTGGTGTTAGGTAGATGTTCTGCGATAGAGTATCCTTCTTCTTTAAAAGCTTTAGTGATGTCTTCTACAGCACGTCTTTTCTGAAGATCGCTGATGAAGTTATATGCCTGCTCTAGATAGATATCTACAGCCTTCTGCATATCATTAAAGCTTCCCTTCTCACTACCTAGGTAACCTTTAGCTCCTTTTCTTTCTAGGGCTTTGGTTCTAAATCCACGATGTTTTACAATATCGTTTCGAACATTATCTAGAATCTTACCCACAGTAGTATCTGCTGGAAAGATCTGAGCAGCGATCTGGAAAGCAGAGAGATCATTAAGAGCATACTTATTATCTGAGGCATCTGCCTTTTCGAACTTGTGGTCTGGTAGTTTTTTAGAGGATTCTTTAATGAATCTGTCTACTTGGAATGGGTGGTCAAAGGCCATAGTTTGAACAACATTACCTTGAGCATCTTTAACAAAGACTCGGTAATCTCCCATCCAAATAGCGGGGAAGTACCCGGGTAATTTAGTAATATTAGCACCAAGTTTATTAGCTTCTTGAATCACCTTATCAAACTGTTTCTCAACAGCACGATAAGCTTCAATCATTCTCTTGGTCATACCATCAGCAGCTAACATAGCATCTGTGGGGCTGTCAAGACCCATCTCTTTGAGTACCTTACCATCTGCATACTTCATGGTAGATTCTCTGAAGACTTCCTTATCTGCTCTGGTGCTGAAGGTACTAGCAATAGTACGAGCACCTGAGTCAGATTTAACTAGATACGGGAGCTTTCTCCATCTTGTGTTAGCAGCAGTCTTACCCCATACAGCTACTTCCTTGGCTACTTTAGTAGCACCATCAATCTTATCTAGAACATGGGACACATAAGAAGTAATAGGATTAAGTTTATAGTTCAGTTTACCAACAGCAGCAGCAGGCAGGTCTTTACGTACCAGTCCCTTCATTGACACATTATCATCAATGTCAACAAGAGAGTCTTTGTCTTTTAATACTTCCTTAGCAAAAGTAACAGGATCTCTAGAGTCTGCTCCAGTAAGGGATCGGATTAGATCTGAGTGTGGTAACTTAGTTCTTTTAGGTTCGTTATGGTCGATGTTAGATAAGGAGGAGACTACAGCTTTACCTGCATCTCTACCTCCTTTAATCAGTTTACCTAACTCTTCTCCAATAGCAGAGACATCAAGAGCACCACCTTGTTTCTTACCAACACCACCAAGAGGATGTTTACCAGTTTTCTGGATAGGACCAGAGTTGGTAATCTTAGCGTCTGGTGACCGTTGCATATCTGGCGTCACGGAATGCTCGGCTTCCCGACCACGGAATAGTTTCATTCCTGGCTCCTTGACTCCGTGCTTGTTAGAAAGACGATTATATAATTGGTTGTTAATTACATCCGCTTTCTTTTGAAGAGCATCCATTTGAACTTTGATCTGTGCTACTTCTTCTTGGGATTTCTTTGTTCTACCAACATCCTCATTCTTGATCCTTTCACCTTCAATAGCAACATCTCTGGCCTTGTCTTTGAGAGCATTGATCTGCTCTACAATCTTGTTGTATTTAGTTAGTTGTCCTTTAATGACAGAATCTTTAGCCACAGCTTCAGGTAAGAGATCTATGTCCATCGTAGGGAAATGCTCTCTGCCTCTTTCGATTTCATCTCTTACTTGCCAATCTTCCGGAACTTTAGTAAGTTCATCCTTAAGACTGAAAGGATCGTAAGGAATAGACATTTCTTGAGCAGAACGTAGTGGAGGATCTTCACCGAATTCACGTTTACGTGCTTCCCAATCAGCAGCAGCTTTGTTCTGTTCTTCTTGAGTGCGCTGCATATCAGATTGGATGTTTCTGTCTGCTAGATCTTGTGTTCTTTCTACAGCAGGACCACCTTCTCTGATAGCATCTGGAGGTAGTTCAGCACCTTCCATGAATCTACCTTTACCCATGTTAGACATACTTGCAGTGTCTACATCCATGTTCTGCCCACGATAAGGAGCACTGGGGTCCATCTCAAGAGGAGGCATTACCTCTTCTCTTGGGAAAGGCATTGGTTCTCCTGTACGATTATTACGTACAAAAGATCCTTTACCTGTTTCAGCAGGAATGTCTGGTACAATAGCCATAGGATCTTTAGAGAATGGCATGGCATCATGCTGCGCTGCTGGTGGACGTTGTTGTTCGTTAATGAATCCTCGTTCAGCAATAGGCACATTTTGAGGACGTAGATTGGGCCTTGGAGTAACAGCATTCTCCACCATCTTTCCAGCCATACCATAACCTAGGAATGTACCAAGTACGTCTTCAGCAGTAGAGGAATAAGGAGTTTGTTCTGGATTAGTGATGTGCTGTACTGCTCCTTCAACTCCCTCAAAAGGAAGTCTACCAAGAGCACCAATACCTCTAGCAGCTTCTTTACCCATCTCACCTGGAACACCAAGAGCTTTATTACCTGCTTGATACCCCGGGTTATCAGAGATACCTAGCTTGTCTCCCATGTTAAACATGTTGGAAAACTCTTCAATACGTCTAGTAGCTCCAGAGAGGAAGTCTCCTTTACCTGTGGCTACATCCTGAGCACCTCCAACAATACCCGCAATGCCTGCCAGAGGAAGAGATCCCATACCAAGTAAGAAATCACCGGCCGAAGTAAGACCTCCTAAAGCATTCTTACCGATCTGCTTCAAGGATGTATTATCTACTTCTTCTTTCTCTGGTCCTTTGTAGGATTTGATAACACGAGCAAACTCAGCAGCATCTTCTGCTGCTTGTTTGTCTCCTTGTTGAGCTAAATCATCTGCCTTAATAAAGGCAGCTTTAACTTTTTCAATATCCATTATTTATCGTATCTTTTCATTCGATCTTCAATAGATTCCCCTTGGATCGGGGTTTGGTCTGGTAATGGTTTAATTGTGGGTTTATTCATGTTTTCTAGAGTTTCTAGAGTTCCACTAAGAGAATTTCCTGCTTTTGCTTTGGCTACATTTCCTTGTACTCCTGCATTACCGGTAATATTCTCTGCTGTCCATGGAGAAGGGGCGAGGACTTGACGAGCTACTTGTGCAATAGCTTTATCTTCTGGTGTCCAATCTTTCTCTGGTTTCTGTTGTGTTTTTATCCAAGCAGTTCCTAACTGAGTTCTGAAAGCACCCCATGCGTTTGTACCAGATGCTGCTGCTGTATGTGCCGCAGCGGAGATATTAGCGATACGTAGTTGTGTTTCGTTATCCTCCCTATTCATCTTTTCTTTAGAAGCTCTATCATTAGCACCTTCAGAAACAGTGGCATCAATCTTAGGTTTGTTAGCAGCAATATTACCCAGAGTGTCTGGACTATATGCTACAAGATCTCTAGAAGTATCCATAATATGCTGTAGTCTGGCTTCTGAGTCTGGGTCACCGGGACTGTGTGTTACATCTTCATCCCAAGGAAGATTCCCAGATAGATGTGCTTTTTTCACTTGCTCATAAACTGCTCGTTTCTCTAAAGGTGTTTTAGCATTTCTGAATGCTTCAGCAGCACCTCCCATAATACGAAGAGATTCATACATATTGTCTTTTTTTGCTTTTTCTTTCAAAGCACCTAGATCATATTTACTTCTCTCTGTCTCTTGTTTAGTCTTCTCTAGACCAAGTTGTTTCTGTTGTCTATCCATAGGATAGTTTTCCCACGCAGTCTGCATCTTAAACTGTTTGTCTGCGTAGTCTTGTGCTTGAGAGGCACGAGCCATACTAAGAAAATCTTTAGCACGATTCATGGCCTGTCCTTCATTGAAGCCTTGCATCAGACCATAACCAGTACCAGGAAGACTTGTGTCTTTAGGTACTTGTGCCATTTGAGCAATAGATACTGGATTAACGTATTCCATTATGCAATCCCGTAAAAGTTAGAGTTATTACCACGACCCATCATCTGTTGTTGTGCATTATATGCTGAACTCCACCAAGGAGCTTCTTGTGGCATTAGATTACTGAATGCTTGTCCCATACTATTCATGCCTTGGAATGGAGCACTTGTACCTTGACTTGCAAGAGTACCATAGATGTTACCATTACTACCAGAGCCATTAAATCCACCAGCACCGGCAAGGAAGTTAAGGTATGGTTGTGAAGTTCTATTCATTGCTTCTAGCATGTAGTCAGACATGATGTTACCAGCATTGCCAGAACCAGTCATACCTGCTTTAGCCATCTGAGCCTCTGCTGCTCTCTTCATAGCATCCATCTCAGATTTGACAATAGGTTGTTGGGTGATGTCTTGACCACCATTTAGATACTGAGAAAGAAGTTGTTGGTATTGTTGTCTCTGTGGATCATTAAGAGGATTAGACATCCTTCCAGATTTCTCAGCAATGTCTTTAAGTTCTTGTTGCTGATTGTATCTCATAGCCATATCAGCAACACTCATACCAAGACCTAACTTCTGCCCTCCAGATAGATTACTAAACATGTCTCCAATACCGGAGAACATAGAACTACCACCACCAGTAGCTCCAAGAGTACTTCCTGCGCCATTAGCGATAGAACTATACCCCCCTGCCCCCATTCCTGCTGCATCCATAGCAGGAGTATATGCAGGGATTGAACCTCCTAACATACCTGTACCAGTAGTTCCTCCCATATACCCATTAACACCAACAGTAGGAGCAGTCAATGCGGCTGTGCCTGTAGTACCAGCACCTCCTCCAGTTAAAGCACCACCAGCGGTTGGGGCAGACAGCGAAGCAGAACCGCCACCAGCGATAGGAGCAGCAGTATTAGAACCAGCAGCCCCCAAACCAGCACTAACAGCGAAAGGGGCGGCTGCGATTGCAGCAAGACCTAATCCTTGATCTCTCCACCAAGAACTGTTACTCAGTCCTTTATACTCTACATTCTTACCAGCATTAGGATCATTCTCAAAAAGGTATCCTTGCTCTGTAGTGGGAGTAGCTGAAGTATTAGGACCATAATTAAGTGTAGATCCGCGAGCACCTGCTCCTGGATCATTGTAGATCTGTCTAGTCCAATCAACACCACCTAGAGATTTAGCAGTAGAATCATCCCAAGTCTTCTGTCCAATTCTATTACCAATGATTGTTTGTTTAGGAGCGTAGTAGTAATCCTTACCTCCTAGATTAGTCTTGTAGGAGAGAGCTTCCGTTCCGGGGCCTGTGCCTCCATTGAACATCTCATTAGCTGTGTACTTTGTTTGAGCATTGTTGTATTGCTGTAAGTTGTCGTTATACCATCCCATTCTATTTCCTTATTAAGTTGATGCTTCAATGTACCAAGTCGTTGAACCATCACTGTAGAGGGTGTATGACTTATATTGAGTAGCTAGAGATTTAGATGCAGATCCTTCGATCGTGTCTGCTCCTGCTGCTGAAATAGTGATTGCATTAGCTGTTGAATCTTTCTTTTTAATGTGGTATCTTTTTCTTGTGGATGCAGCAGGGAGAGTAACTGAGAATGCTCCTGCTGTAGCATCACACAACACATAACCATTAGAAGAACCTAAAGTAGTTAAAGCTGTGATTGTGTTTAGAGTAACTACTGAGTTATATTGACTTGCAGTTAAATGATAATAATCAGCAGAAGTACCACCAAAGATATTAGTTAAATCATTGTGATTTCTAGTTGTTAGGTCTGTTAGATTAGAACCTGACTTGTCTACTTGCGCCCAAGGAATAACTGCTGTAGCAATACTGTTAGTATAATCTTTAACTCTCAGATACCACATCTGGAAAGAGTTAGGTAGAGTTTTAATATCTCCGTATGGTGGCGGAGTGATTGGCCCACTAGCCACTAGAATGTTCCCTCTTGAAATTCTTCTTCAAATCCCTCAATACGTAGAGGTGTGTTTGCTGTATGTGTAAGTTTCCAAGCTCTACGAATATAATTTCCTAGTGTGGTTAGCCAAGAACGTACAGACATATCTACTTGCCTTGCTGTAGAGAATGTCTTGTAATTATCATCAGAGTATTGTACATCTATAGGACAAGAAGATGTTTGCCAATCACCATAGACTTCAAATCGTTTACAAATCTTCTTGTGTTGTGTCTCTCTATCGATTGGATGTGTTTGCAGAATGCAGTAAATGGTAGATCCATTGTCTTGATATGTATTAGGATCAAACCGATAAATGTTTCCTGTGGTTGCGTCTTGCCAGAGAGCATAGTTTGCATGCTCTTCTGTGGCAATACCATCAAATTTACCAGAACTTCCAGACTGCCATTCACTCCATCTTTCTTCTTCAATATCATAAACAAATGTTCTATTTGCTCCGACTAGAGTCAGAAGGTAATAGAAATGGCCTCCCAATCTAATTGGGTAGGCATAACAATTATTGATGTTAGTGCCTTCTAAATTGAGAAGTTTCTCAATAGAATCATTAGACACTTTCTCTAGATTAGAGATACCATCTAGTTTTTGTACAGTATAACCACCTAGTTTAGAAGCACCCACCCAGAAGATGAAACTCTCTTGGTGAACAATAGAGTCTTTAGAAGCACAGCCTACTTGTAGAGTTCCTTGGTCTAGTCTTGCCATGAAAGAACTGGGAGCAGGTGTCCCCGCATCATAGAACTGTTCTGTGGTCCATTGACCAAAAGCAAGAAGTACATCATTCTGCCGAGAAATTCCAACAAGAGGATCTGGATACTTCTGTGCTTGTATTGTTTGTGTTGGGGACCAAGAAGTTGGATCTTCATTGTCTGAGTTATAGATAATTCCCGTGGTTGTAGCTACAATAGTATAACCATCAAAGAACTCAACCATCCCTACATTATCTGTTAATGGATAATCTCCATCTGTGACTTTAGTAACTGTATCATCTGTTTTAATACAATAGAGAAAAGCACCATCATTGAACGATAATCTCTGCACAGCAGCAATACCAGAAGTCTCCGACCAAGAGAGGAGACCTGTGGTTGTTGTAAGTGTTACAGCGAGAGCGACTCCATTTTTATATACTTTATCACCAACACAAGAATATAGATTACCTTTCCAAGAGTACATTCCTCTGCCTGCTCCTGTAGGAGACACAGTAGAGTGTAGGATAGATCCTGGTCTTTTAGTAGCAAAAAAACGAGCAGAACCAGAGTCCTTATTCTCTAGTCTTTCAATCATCATGTTTACATAGCGTTGATCTTTAGTCGTGTCCCCACGAAGAGTAGTAACTCCAAAGAAAGGAGAACGCTCAACAGACCAAGACTTAGTTGGACGAGGCATAGTTAATAGTCATGTTTGGTTGCATGTACACAGACTCTTCCTGAGAAGTACCTAGAGCATACTCATGGAAATACTTAGCTTTGCTTTCTAGAAGATTTAGTCTCTTCTCATCCATACCAGTCTTCCAAGCAATATCTACAGCAAGTCCGTATGTAAGAGCATTGATCCATTCGTTAGGAAAGTCTGGATTATCTGTAGAGGAAGTGAAGTCTTGTATTGGATAGTGCAGTTCTAAGAAGAGAATAGTGTTGGATGTCTGTGGCACTGGATAGCAGTATACTTTACCATTAGTAAGTAGTGGTTGATACCATACCTGAGTAGTAAGACCTGTAGTAGTCTTCATACCAAAACGCATGTATTCTTCTTCTGTTAGAATCTTGACAGGAGTATCATTACCTCCAGCAGCCTGCCTCACATAACCATCTTTGGCTCGTAGAGGACGAGCTAGTTTGGTTGTATAGGCCCAGACTTGTCCTCCGACGAGGTAATCAGTACCTCCCGTTGTAAGGGTAATTCCTGTAGTAGGAGTAATATTAGCAATAGTATCCCAGTACATAGTTCCAGCAGATTGCTCAATTCCAATATTATCTCCAATAGTCATACCTACAGTAGAACCCACAAGAATACCAGTACCAGAGCCAGAAGTAAGTGTGGTGGTAAGTGGATTTAAAGAGGATTCATCACCACCTGGACCTAGAAGATACTCTGCTTGTCCTTTTTGTAAGAAGATAGCTCCAATCTTTCTTTCCCAGATCTGTAGACCGTCTGCTTGCCATGCAGTAATTAAGTTATTTAATCCACGAGTGTATCTAGTATACTGATTAGTAGTTAGAGTTTGACCTTCGGGATCATAGATACCTGCCAGTTCAGCAGCATCTTCGATGATCTGATTTCGTGTTACATTATGAAGGTAGTTCCCACTAGTTCCCACGAATTATTTCTCCTAGATAATGCCAAAGACTGGCAGCTTCTCCTAACTTGAAAGTTAGCAAAGCAAAAATAGTTAATCCAATATATTTAAACACTCTAGCTACAGTTTTATAAGTCTCAAACTCATTCTTAATTTCAGCAACAGAATTAAGTAACTTCTCAAATTGAAGTTCTTGTTTGTGTCTATACTCTGCTTGTTGCTCCATGTAGAGTTCTAGTTTACCTTGGAGTTCTCCAATATCTTGGCGCATGTCTTCCATAATTAGCCTTGGTCAAGCTGAGGAAGACCACTGATTTTAGTAAGTACATCTGCAATAGTAGAAATGATAAGATAAAACTCTTGGCCTGTTCCAGCAGGTAATTCAAACATAGCTTCTAATTGAGCATACTTAGTTTCTGAATTCACAGCAGCATCTACAATATTCTTAATTCTATTAGAGAGGAATTGCATTTGGATGGTTCCATTAACTAAAGATGAAACCATAGAGCCCAGGGAAGTTGTTTTATTGTACGTAATGGCAGCCATATTAGTTTCCTGTTACCATCATATAAACATATGCGGCATCTGTATTTGTTGGGGTGGCGTCTGTGATTGTGAATCTAAAAGCTGAGGTTGTTGGAGCACTTGTGCGAGGACCACTTACAATCTTAATGTTGGTAGATCCTGTGTCTCCTGCCATACCAGTTACAACATAATTAGCATCTGTTAATGAAGGAGAAAAGTTAAGTGTAAATTGCCCCACACCATGTTTAGTCACATTAGTTACATTATAGCTAGAAGAGACACTCAAAGTGATTGGATAAGCTCCTGTTGGAGTACCATCAAATTTAACCCAAGCTTTGATATAACTCTGTGTAACAGGAGGAGCAGCAGATGTCCATGTAGTTCCATTTGAGGTAAGCAAGTTACCTGAAGTAGAAGGAGCCACCACACCTAAAGCACTCGTACCATTACCCAAAAGAACATTATTAGCTGTTAGTGTTGCCGATCCTGTACCACCTTGAGCAACTGATAAGGGAGTAGATAAGGCAGATAGAGCTGTAATGTCAGAGTTAGCTCCAGACTTAGCTGCAACTAACTGAGTCCTTGCTCCCGCAGCATTGACTGCTCCAGTTCCACCATCAGCTACTTGGAGAGGACTAGCAAGACCTGAAATAGTACCACCAGTAATAGCTACGTTGTTTGCAGCTTGTGTAGAGATAGTACCAAGACCGAGCGCAGATCGGGCTGTTGAGGGTGAAGTAGTGCCCCCAAACAGAGTCCAAACAACTCCATTAACATCATTAAGCCAATCTGTAGGAACTACTGTTGTTTTATCAACGAATGTAGTAGAACTCAATTAAATCTCCTATAATGTATTAGAATTAAACGTAGAAGGATAAGTAAGTTCTCTTTGCCCATTATCATATCCAGCAATCATACAACCAGCAGTGCCAATACCTGCAACAGCATTTACACCTACAATAGAGCATTCATAGATCTGTAGATCCTCTGGTCTTGGTCTAGTCCATGGAACACTATTGCGCTCTTTGATGGGACGGATGAAGTCTTGTGGATGTCGTTGCTCCCAATCATCTCTACAAACTCTTAATCCATCCCATCTAAGATATAATTGAGAGGCTTTATATTTTTCTCCACAAACATCACACAATGCGTTCCAGTCCCCTAATTTTAGATAAGTTTTTCTAAACATTATTGTGTTTTAGCTAAAAGAGCGCCCCACGATACTGGATGATCCCATACGATAACATTACGCATTGTTTGAGAAGAAATGCTTGTTGATGTTGCTCCTCTTCCAACACGCATCTCATACATCTCTTCTCTTAAATCACCTTTTTGACTTTGGTCAATAGGAAAAGGAGCTGTGGTTAATGGGCTAGTTGTACCATTCACAGAAACTAAAAATGAAGGTGTGGATGATTTCCAATACGCCATTTTAATATCTGTTCTAGCAGCAACATTAATACGAGGATGACAACCATCATTAGGATCATAAACTCCAGAGTCGGTGGAATTTAATTCATTACATTGCCAACGAACAGTTCCATCCACAGTTAGATTTGATGTTGTGTCTGGTGGAGATGTATAAGTAGTATTCCATCCTGCTCCCGGATCAGTGCCTCCTGAAGTGCCTGCAACAACACACGTAAAGATTTTTTTACCATTACTATTATCTGATAAAGTGTCTTGGGGAACGACATAATCCCCTAAAGAATAAACAGTATTGGCTCTCCATAGAAGAGCTTGTGTTGGGTCTCCTAAATAACAATCAAATGCCCAAATAGCATACCCGGATGTGGGATCAATATAAGGTCGAATGGTGATTCCCATTCTATTCATATTTGCTTTAGGATTACGGGCTGCAAAATAGAGTAATTTATACCATTCCTGAGTAGAACCATCACTTGTTTTGTTAATAATTCCTGTGTCGTAATAAGCCACACTTTCAGCATAAAAAGCAAAATCATTTCTACCTAGAAGAGAGAGAGCACTGTAAGCTAATGATGTAGAAGGTCTCACATTAGATCGGAAGAGCGTCGTGTAGGGAAAGAGTGTCTTCGCCTGTGTAGAT
>ERZ650310.116-NODE-116-length-23249-cov-5.764982_pt1 | contig 23249 bp, 42 predicted proteins | sample MGYA00376246_ERZ650310 | MGnify/ENA primary metagenome ERZ650310 (study PRJEB26733, sample SAMN07839286) | wastewater metagenome | biome: small river; feature: stream; material: water | place: USA: North Carolina | collected 2016-03-01 ...
ATCTACACAGGCGAAGACACTCTTTCCCTACACGACGCTCTTCCGATCTCTCTATGGGTTACCTTATTGCAACTCCATTGCAGTTAGTTCCTGGATTAGCTGCGTGGCATACTTCTTTAGGTTTTGAGCCTAAGAACTTTTATAAGGACTTACCACTAACTATCTCTGATGGTTTGATTGGGATTTACCACGATCTGGCCAAAGACACAGCATCAAAACTAGGCGCAACATGGGATTCAACCACTGCTATGTCTCCATTTGGGAAGGAAGCATATCGTTGGGGTGAAGCCAATGGTGTATTCTCTACAAACTTGTTTGATGAGAATGCCGGGTTAGGTGCTCACAAGGTTATGGCTGAAGGCGGTAATGCCCTTGGTTACACTATCTCTAAACCAGACCAAGTGTCTCGTTGGATGGCTTTCCTCAGCTTTGCTCGTCACCTAGATGATGGTAAGACTCCTAGAGAACAAGTATTCCAACGTGCTGCTGAATTAACAGAACACGTTGCCACTGACATGCACCGACAAGCTAGGCCACTGGTTGTGGATCAGTTTGGTGCTGCTGGTGAAGCTATGTACATGTACAGAGCACCAACTCTAAACATGCTTAATACTTTAGGTATTATGGCCAAGAAGTTTAGAGAAGGTAACCCTGGTCCACTATTAGCTTATATTGGAGCTATGGCTGTCATGGGTGGGGTGCTGAATCTTCCTGGTGTGCAGGAACTAGACGGTGTCTGGAACCTTATCAAGAAAGGTATTGCAGCAAACAAGCCAGAATGGTACAAGCACGTAGAAGGTGTTGGTATCAAAGAGTTTATGCTATCTAATTTCTCTGATAACACTGTTGTTGGGCAGACTGTTAACTGGGGTGCTGCCTCAGTGATGACAGGCGCTAACATGGCTTCGCGTTTTAGTCAGGGTGTGATAGATGTAGAGAATCCACTTGGTGGAATTTCCCCTCTAGGGCAGGAACTCTATGAAATGGTTGCAAATACAAAAGCCTTGATTAATCCTAACAGAGATACCATTGCGCAAGCACTGCATGTTAACTCTCCCCCATTAGCTAAGGGTCTATTAGAGACATTACATCCTTCGTTTAAGTCTGGTGTAAGTGCTCCTGATGGTTCCTGGACTGGGTATCGTAATCCTAACAAGGTAGAAGATACTGCTACATTTGTCAAGCGTAGTCCTAAGGAAGAGAAATACAAACAGGTGGGATTAACAGCATTAACTGAAGCACAGCGACGCACAAAGGATTATGTAAATAATGCAGAATCGTCTCGTGTCAAGACTGCACAGCAAGATATGCTAGACAGGATGTTCAATGCTGTGAGGCGTGATGATCCTGAGGATATCCAGAAGTACGCAAAGGGTTATTTCCAACTTCACGGTGACTCAGATAAGTTTTTGTCTGATATCATGATGAAGATTAACCGTCTTGGTATGACTCCTGCTGAATTCCAGAAGACTCACATCAAAGGTATGTCTACTCTAAACAATGTAATGCGTCGTATGGAAATGGACAAAGGAAATAAGGAATGAACCTAGGTGACTATATTTCACGACTGCTCAATGAGCAGAAATGGAGAGAGGAACAAGCCCAGAAACTATCTTCTGGGTTAGGTTCAATGCCTTATAACTTTCAGGAACAGATGAATTTCCGAGCACCGAGTCTTATGCGTCAGTTTGAAAAGGCTGATGAAATAGATCAAACATCAGACAAGATTGTGAATAGTCTTCAGAATGCGTTAGGGCCTAAACCTAACTGGTTTGAAGACAGATTTCAGTTGAACAACATGATACAGAAGTTCTATAATAACAAACAGAAGTTATTACAAAATCCTGGTATATAACAAAAAGGGCCGCGAAAGCGGCCCTTTTCTTTTATAGTGTTGGTTTCTTGGTAAACACTTTAACTGGGATCATATTAGAGTCCCCATCAAGCCAAGCGATCTTGACTAGTTCATCTTCTAGTTTCCAGCATCCATCTACCTTATCACTCTTTAGTTGCCAATGAACTACCTTGGCAGGTGGTGCACAAGGTCCTTGTTCTTGTGTGAGCGTAATCACAGCACCATTCGGTGCAACGGCTGAAATAGTATTTGGCTCAGCGGACGCGACGGTCATACCGAAAGCCAGCATTAAACCTGCAATGTATTTAATCATGAGTTCACCTTATAAGTTTTAATACCCATACCAGTGTTTGGATCATTCTTTGATGCAGCATTTACAGCAGAATGGCTAGAGCCTCCTGTTGACATAACACCCATAGCGAAATGACTACCAGTACCAATAGAATAGTAAGCTTGTTCTACTTTAATCCAACTGACAAGACTGGCAGATGTTAAGATTTCCCCGTTGCTTGTCAAGGCTACAAATTCGCAGCCCTTAACATTTGGAACCTTACCATTATAAGACATGGGATCATTCAAGAAATCCCATGCCATACCAATCTTGTCCGCATCACCTGATGCCCCAATGACAGCTTTGTCTGCACCAAACATAGATTGCGCAACAATCTTAGCCAGACGCATACATTTGCTGTATCCTTTGAACTTCATACCACCACTATGGGTGAACTGAAGATCGCAGGACATGCTCTTTTTATTTACTGCGATTGTTGTCATTATACCCCACACGATCCTCCGTGACCCGTTATATCACAAATATCTACTTCTTCGAAGACTGTTCCTTTGTGCTTGATGGCTTCTTCGTAAGGGACAGGGGTGAGTGGTTGCCCACCTCTAGAACCGTCGGGATAGCATGTGAAGCCTCGCAAACGTACAGCGTATCTGGCCAAGGTTTGTGCAAAAGATTTGACTTTGCTCTCGTTATTGTTACTAGATCCCCAGGCAGGAAGGTTGATTGTGGAAGAAATGGACATATCAATGTAATCTTGTACATCTGCTTGGAATTTGATTCGTCTTTCATAGTCTGTACTTAGGTCCAGTGCTGAGTCAATAGAATTAGGATCAACGCCATACTTCTCAATCAGTCCTTGGGCTGTTCCGTCAACAACGAAACTGTATTTCCATTTTGTTCCATCTGTAAGAAACCTTCGCTTATAAGCCACTGCAAACAACGGTTCAATTCCCGTTGTAGTACTGGCAAGAATACCGATTGTTCCTGTGGGGGCAATTGCCCGATAAGCAACGGGACGGCTGATAAAGAAGCGATCACAGTGATCATCTGCTGCTCTCTGTGATTCTGACTGGTAGACATTAAGCCAGGATTTAAGTTCATCAGTTACCTCGTATTTTTGTCCTCGTTGGAGTAGCCACTCGTGAATGCCCATAAGTCCCAATCCGAGCCTTCGATTCTTTTCTCGAACTTTGTATACCTTTTCGTAAGGTAGGTCTGCGCGTAGTGTTCCGCAGACGAGGAACTTGGAAGCAAGAGAAACCACACTTCGGAATTCTTCCAGCGACGTGATGTTTCCAAGATTAATACTTCCCAGATTACAGACATCGGAATCATCTTCAGAAGTAACTTCAGTACAAGCATTGCGAAGCGTTTCATTTTGTTTCTTACCAAAGTTAAAGCTAAAGCCAGGTTCACCAGTTGATAGAGCTTGTCTAACATTCTGTAGGAAGACTGGATTATCAGGATTAAACCCCCAAGCATCATCATAGTTCACTGAGATATTAGTCATATCCAGTGGTGATGGATGATTAAAGTTTAGTTCCTTCAGTTGCTTGTTAGTTAGTCGGATTCCATCATTATTGTAGACCAGTTGCTCTCCCCAGTCTTTGGCTCGAAGGAAGAGAGGAATGTCTTCATGTTGCCAATTAAGACTTGCATAGATTGCAGAACGTCGTGAGCCTCCTTGCATGACGTTACGTCCGATTTCATTAATGGCATACATAAGGGGAATAGGTCCGCTAGCTGTTCCCCCAGTTCGTTGTAATACCCGTCCAGCGGGGCGTAGTCTTGAGTAGTCAATTCCAATACCTCCACCAGTCATTAAGCAAGACATTGCTCGCCATGTTACAGCACTCCATTCTTCTCTGGTATCTTCTTCGGCTCGGAGCAGATAGCAATTATTGTATGCCTTGTACGGTCGCCCGGCATAATAAAGGTAGCGTCCGCCTGGAATGAATCGCATTTGTTTAATATGCTCTGCCAAGTCTTTGCGATCGGAGTCAGACATAAGTACAGAGAGTTGCCCTCCTCTGCTGCCACATACGTCTTCGACCATTCGATCTGATAAAGCGTCCCATGTGTCATTTGGTCCTTGTGCATATTTGTTCCTAAAAATGGTTTCTGCAAATTCTGTCTTAAATCGTTTTACCTGCAATTACTCCCCCTTGTCCCGAAGACTCTTCTGCATATTCTTGAAGTCTTCGTGTAGTTTAATCATATCTTGATGAATATGAGCTAAACTCCATTCAAGGTAAGAGCGCTGCATATTATCCAGTTCTGGCATCTTTAACACTTTGCGGGTCATGGCGACTACATTTTCATAGTCGCTAGTCAAAGATGCGTTTACATGGTCAATATACGCGATCAATTCCTGGTTTGTCTTGTCGTTCATATTCTTTGATTTCCTGTTCAGCATCTTTGTCTTCGATTTGACGACGGCGATATCGAATCCGTCCCGTTTGTTCTTCTTGTTTACGTTCGCGGTAAACCTTAGGTTTCTGATTCTTCTGGGTACTGTCGCTCAATGTAATCATATCGCTCATAGATTTTGTCCAGGAAAGCATCCACCAGATCATCTGATGTGAGATTCAACAACTCCAGTAGGATTGTCTCTTCTTCGTTACGCAACCGCCGCAGCAGTTCCAACTTGTTCATAGTACTCTACCCATTTAATTGGAATATTGTTATCTAGGGCGAATACAATTTCCTTATTTACACCGTAACTGTCTTTCCACCCAGGCATCTTGTATACCCATAATTCATCACACTTTGCAAGAACTGAGAAATCTTGTTCAAGCCACCAATCACCATCCATGATGTTGCCATCCATACCTTCCACTTCAATAGAGTGGCTATGTGCAATAGGGCAGAACACACCTACACCAGACTGCATACACCGCGCCGCTTCAGCGCATGCTTCCTTGAATGCTGCCTCTCGGCCACCAGGATACTTGCTGTAAGGGCTGGCTAAGTAAATCAGTTTCATCGGTTATCACCTGTACCTAGAATTTGACCACGAATCAAACGTGATTCAAGTTTCTCAAGGTTTGCTGCTGCGACTTCACTAAGTTTAAAGCCATTGTCATACGCCACTTGAGATAGATACCAGAGAATGTCTCCAAGCTCTTTATGTAGTTTCGTAGTTGCGACATCTGGAGAGTAGTCGCCACGGAGTAGTCGTTTAAAGATGCCTGCAACTTCTCCAGACTCTTCCAAGAGTCCCATAACTCGTTCCTCAGGGCCTGCACCTTCGGATCGGTACTTGAAGGCAGCATGTTGATAGTCATTAAAGCTTTCCATTCTCTTCCTCTCGTAATGTTAATTCTAATGCTGCTAGAGCATTCCATGCTTGTTGTGCTAAATGGCGAAAGCCATCAGGGTCATACTTACCTTGAATACTCTCGTCTACTATGTGACGGCCAAGAGCATTGCGATAACGATTAATGCCATCAGGAACAGTTTCCCATCCCTTCCATGCATACTTGGCAGCCCCTGCGGCGCTGACATCAGCAACAGCCCGTACAGCACGGGGAAAATAATCAAGAAGTCCTTGATAAACTGGAGACTTGCCTGCATCTAACTTACTCCCTAGTTCTTTGGCACTCTTGCCATTTGGATCAAACTCAGCCATACTTCTTCCTCAAGTAATTCAAGCTAACTGGCATCAAATCAAATTCACCATCTTCCACTTCATGCAGCATCAGGATACCGCGCCAGTGCTTATTGCCCTGTGCACCTAGGTAATTCTCTTCATGCAAGTAACATGAACCAGCGATAATACTAGTGATACGTCTCCCATCCCCGCGATACTCTGAATGCATCTGTAGACCCTGCTGGTGACCAGCAATGGAACTCATGTGCGTTTTCTTGAGTTGCGCTGAAGCAGTTCCCGCAGGGCGCCCAGCAACCCCCGTGACAAAGTAATGACAATAGGCAACGCCATCAATAATAATAGGCTGTAGATAAGGAATAACTTCCCATCCATAGCTATCGTATTTTAAGTCTTCGAGTCCAATAGTACCGTCGAGTTTTGGATCATTTTCTGTAGCTCGACTAATTCTATCTTCGTGGTTTCCGATGGTAAGTACCATGCGCGGAGTGTACCGTTCTCGATGCCCGGTTTTAGCCTTCTGGTTATATTTTTGGAGTGGTTCCAGGAGAGTTCCCATAGCCTCATGTGAACTTGCAATGTCATCCCGATACCGGCGTCCTTCAAAGCTTTTCTTCCCGACATCATAAGAAGATAAGCTAGACATGTCTGCAAAATCACCACCATGAACGATAACATCAGGCTTTTTCTCAACAATATATTCCCCGATCCATTTTAAATATGAAATGTCTACGTTAGGTTTTACTTGTGTGTCTGGGATGTATAGATGTTTCATTATGTCCTGCTAAATATTGACTAGCATTAAAACAAACCTTAGTCATCTAGTTCCATAGGGGTATCTGGATCACCTTGCACAATAACCATATGTTTTCGTGCTTGCAAACCAGTGGCTAACAGAAAGTTAATAGCAAACTGTAGAAGGCTTTGAGCTTCTTCTGGGCTTACGTATTGTGTGAACTTAATCCCACCGTCTTCATCATATACAGGTACTTCAAGAATTTTCATTGTTGTTCTTCTTTAAGAGAGTAAGGAAATGCTCTAGGGATATTGCCGCTAGGATTGGCCCATTGTCTTGTTTCACAACAAGTAGGGGCTCATGATTGCCATGAGTAGCGGCTTGTTCGTACCATGTATGCATCTGGGATCGTGCTTTATTTTTGCACTCGATCTGATATGGTACTAGCTTTCGCGCCGCTGGGGAAAGCTGAATGTCTTCACCAGACTGCCCCATCGCTGTGGAGCGTACATCATCCCTTTCCAGGGATGGAAAATATTTGAGGATTAGATCACGTACTAGTTGTTGCAACCGTCTCCCCTTGGCTTTCGCCCCTTGTGGTGTCATAAGTCGGTAAACTCCAAATATCATTCATCCTGCGCCAAATCCACAGGACTTTGCCATTCATTTCCATTTCTTCGTCAGACCCATATAATTCTCTCACCACTTGAAAGTACTTTTCTTCGTTGGCTTCAACTGAATTAAGGATGACTTCTGCTTTTTTCGGCCCGATACCTGGGACGCCCTTGATGTGGTCAGTGGGATCACCGATAAGCATCTGGTAATAAAAGAAGCGAATCGCTTCTTCAGGTGTAACAACATACTCTTTGGCTGCACGTACTGTCTTTCCTAAACGATTTAGTTCCCAGTTGTAATGTCTACCAGGAATCATATTAATATCTTTATCTAAGTGACATACAATAGTGCCTATCTCAGCACATTGTCTCACGCCTAGCATGTCGTCTGCTTCACAACCATCAGAGGTATTAGCCTGCCAATGATCGACCAAGTATTTCTTTACTTCTTTTTCCCATCTGGGACGCTTGGCGTCGTATCGGTCGGCTTTGTACTCAGGGTAGACGTTGTAACGGAAGTTGTTACTTCCACTAAGCCATACTTCATACTCTGTCGCTCCCACTGCGTGGAGAATTTGTTCGAGCATGTCATTTGTCCGTCCGGTAGCCACGAAAAGTTCGGAATCGTCGCCTGCGGAAGCGGCACAAGCAATAGCAATGTTGTCGCCATCAATTAAAGCCTTAGTCAAATTTCATTTCCTCGGTTGTTTCTTCGTCTGTTGTGTAATAGACTTTAGAAATTCCAACACTTGCCAATAGCTCACTACAATGTAGACAAGGGCGAGCAAGACCAATACGCCCACCACGAGTAAAGCGAGTAACATACATTTCTGCTCCAGAAAGATCGGATAGCCTCTTTTCTTTTAACAACTTCAAAACTGCTGCGGCCTCGGCGTGCAAGTGAGGAGTATCCAGAAGCCGTGATGGCCTAAGTGAATTAAATCCGCAGGATAAAATCCGTTTCCCCTTGACAATCACTGCACCTAATTTATGTTGTTTGTGAGGGCTCTTTTTAGCTGTTTTAGAGGCTATCCGAAAACTCATTTAAATTCCCTTGATCTGACCTTGGCATCAAGCGTTACACGAATCACATAAAGACCATCTTCTGCCCGAAGAATCTTTGTGCGTGCAACGCATCCTTTATACCAAGCCCAGTTATGTGCTGCCTTTTGCAGCGTGTAGCATTCTTTGAAAGTCATGGGGAACGTCTCAACGAAGTCCCCCACTTCTTTCAGATTCTCTGAGAAACCGTACTTATTGGAAGGAAACTTCTTGGTTATCTGCGTTGGCCTGAGCCAGTGCTTCTTCGACTCCATAGATGTACTCCACTAGTTGGTCAGCAATGTCCAAGACTTCCTTGACCTCAATCTTGGTCTTCGCACCGGGCGTAAGCATTGCTACAGCGTTCCCAACGGAGTTCTGTCGGGCGATATGCAGTTGCTTTACTTTTCGTTCTTCCGGAGTCTCGTAGTTGGAGCCGGTAACCCGTCCACTAGTTGCAGCAGGGGCCGCAGCCTTAGCACCATCAACCTTCTCAATCTTAGCCCACTGATTGTAGCCTTGGTCATTCTTCGTGATGGTAACTTCAACAGTATCTCCTGGATTCAGAGTCTGAACAACAGCGAAGGAATCGGGATTGGTGAACGACAGCAACTTATGAGTACGTGCCTCACCATTGTTGGTGTAAGACACATTGGCGACTTGCCACTTGTTGCGACCTTTGGTAACAGTCTCAACAATAACTTCTTTGATAACAGCTTGCATTATAGTTTATATTCCTTTAGGTCTAGTTTGTTTGGTCCAACGAGAATCTCACTCGTCAGTGGTAGGGAAAAGTCGTAGTCAAAATACTTACGACATAAATCAGGTACAGCTTCAACACTCTCTTTCAACATGACACTAATATTATACACGTTTTTCTCTGGCGTGTCAACTACTAATGAGTCATGGATAGTTTGGATGAAGAATCCTTCCAATCCCGACTGTTTGAATCGCTCGAAAAACTCAATACGCGCCAGTTTTACTAGGTCTGCGCCGAAACCCTGCACCGGATAGTTCTTGATCTGAGTCAGAGGCCACTTGATATCTCCCCAATCATTTTCCTTGGGTGAGAACTGGTAGTAGCGTCCTGACGGAATCTCGATTACGCCGTTGTTACGGCGACAGGTTTCAAGTAAAAGGTTGTGCCATTTGCCTATTCCCACATACTTAGAATAGAATTCATCAATGACTGATTGCCACTGTTTCTGGCTAAAACCCACTCCAATGAAGTCTGAATCTTTGTAGTATCCGAAAGCAGTTGCTCCGTAAAGAAGCTTAAAGATGAATCGCTTTGCCGTAACTCGGTCAGGTAATTTAAATCGTTCTTGGTTAAGTGCATGTAAGTCTAGCTTTCTAATAATTTCGTCTTTGAGAACAGTATCGTTTGCTAATTCAGCAGCAACAACAACCTCAAGGGATTTTACGTCGCAGTTAATCAGCATAACGTGAGATTAGCAACTCGTCTACTTCTGGTGGAGTATTCTGCATGTTTGGTGCAGAGCTACTCAGTCGGCCAGTTACGACAGCGTTCTGATTGAACTGTGGATGCAGGAAGTTATCTTGCCAGTTCATAGCAGTCTTCTTGTTCATAATTGACTCAACCATTTCCGCCACCTTAATCGTCTTTGCACGTTCATCAAGATCGGCCAGGATTTGTTGCTTTGTTTTTGGGCCTTTGAGTTGTTTGAGCGTCGGCGCATCCACTTGGTAAAACCTGGTCCTCGCATCTGGGTCCTTAGCTGTCTTACTAACCTCTGTACCCTCCAAAGGTTTAAATAGTTGCTTAAAAATAACTTCCGCCGAATGCCAACGATTACGTGTGTATGGCGTGCCCTTGTTAGGACCAGTCTTATAGACAGTTTCTTCTTCAACGGAGTAGTCATAGTTGATTACCCCACCGTAAAGGAAAGCCGAAAGATGATCTCCAGAATCCCAATTAAACTCAAAATGCTCAGGCATAGGACCAAGATAGTCGTTGAGCCTGGATTCGATTTGAATGAGCCTCTCACGATATTCAGCCAATTTGGCCTCAGCCTTGACCTGATCCCATTTGATTCCGTGTGCTTCTGCATGTTGTAGTGCCTTTAAATCACGTCCTTCAAGCATAAGCAACGTCTGCTGGGATCGTGACAACAGTTTTTGCTGTGTATGGTAGAGCATAACCGTTGTCGTAATGTCCCAGGAGTTGTACTCTTTGAGTATGGGGACTGGGATGTACTCGGTTGAGATACCTTGCTCCCAGTAACTGGCGACCACATCAGATTTTGTGGGTAATCCATAGCTTTCGAGCGCCTCATTTAATGATATAAATCCAGCTCGCTGCCCTGAAAGGATGAACTCTGCAAGGGAGCAGTCATATACTTCACCTGAATACGTACAGCCCACACGATGGAACCAATGCAAGTCAAACTTGATGTTAAAGCCCACCAGTACTGTTGCGTTAGCAAGGACAGACTTAAGGCAAGTAACGAAGTCAGGATCAGAATGATACTTGAATATAACTTCATCACTTCCTTGGCAGTAGGCGTAGGAGACAAGAAAGTTCTCAGGATCATGTGGATGGCCTTTGTTTTTGGTGGATGTTTCTGCGTCAATAAAAGTTAACAGCTTTCACTCCTGCTTCTGCTTTCTTAATCACATCTTCCATGAGCACTGGTGTGTAATTGTTTGCATCGGCACCAACATCATACTGCTTGTACTTATTCTCGTACCCAGCTAAGTTGTGTAGGTGTCCATGCAAGTTAATGTAGCCACGTTCCCAGGAGGCAAACGGAAAATGACAAAGCGCGAACTTGTTACTTCCAATCTTTAACCGTAGGTAGTCATGCTTCTCAACAAACCACTTTTCCCAATCACGATTGAACAGCTTGTCTGCTCGCCCCTTGCGATCATGGTTACCAACAATAAGATGTTTAATCCCATTAAGTTGGTCCAGGATTTCAGCCGTCTGCTTGTAATCACCAAACGATAGATCACCAAGGTACCAGATGTGATCACCTGGTTGTACCACAATGTTGTGGCGCTTGATCAAATCATCATTCATATGCTCAACAGAACCATATGGCCTCTTGCAGAAGTCAATGATGTTCTTGTGCCAGAAATGAAGATCACTGGTAAAGAAAGTTCTTGGAGTCAGTGCTTCCACTGGGATGATATTATTCCAGGACATTAGTCATACCTCACAACATCTTTGTATCTAGCGATGGTTGGTTCAATGATTACTTCAAATCGTCCATGCCGTAAATCAGCAATACTGTCTTTGTCTCCAAACAGTTTGTTCTTGCTGATGTTTAGGTAACGGACGTATTCAGCGTCTTGCTCGTGTGTCTTCCCAATACCGAGGATGAAGTCCGCCTCAGCCTGCATAGCAGTCTTAGCGTTGGCAACGTGCTCCATAGTGAGGTAACGTACACCTTCTGCTGTTCCGTCAGCTTGTGATACTCCGATCGCTGCGTGACTTCCTTTAGCAAGCTCTCTAGCCCATTGACAGATGTCTCCGAGCATAAGGTCCTGACGATCTGCTTTAAAGCCTTTAATCTTTGTGATCTGGTCATAGATGACTAGTCCCGGTTGTAACTTCTTGACAATTGTCTCAACATCTCGACGGTCAATGATGGCGCCATCGAACAGATGTAGACGATTGCCAACTTGAGCTAGGTATTCGTCTCTAAACCTTCTAGGCGCCGCGAGCAGTACGTCGAGGTGTACTCCAAAGTAGGCTTGTAGGAGTCTAAGTCCGACCTTACCACCTTGTTCCTCATTGTTAAACCAAATGATTGGCTTGTCAGAGGTTGACAGGAAATGCGTAACTTCCGAAGTGAGGAAAGTAGTTTTGCCCGTCTCGGGTCGGGCAAAGATAAAGCCAAAATCTCCTGCTCTAAGCGATCCAAGCGATTTGTTAAGGCAATCCAGTCGCCATCTGTAACCTTGCTCTGCGTAGGCATGTTGAATTAGTTCCTCTAAGTCCAGATTAATTTCATTTATAGGCAGTTCAATTGTTGCGTGATCGACCTTATCGAACTCAGTTTCAAAAACTGCTTGAAGCTCGTTCTGAGTGATCTGTCCTTGTGCACGCTTGAATGCCTCTTGCGCGAGTTTTAAGGCTGTTTTTCTTGCAGCAATCTCGCCAAGGATCACATCAAATGTGGTGTTGCTGATATCTACATTTACAATACGATCTAGCAATACACCATAAATTTGTTTGTCAGAGTCTGGGTATTTAGCCCAAAAATAACTTACCAATTCGTCAGGTTTAATATCACTTTCTATTTTAGAATGTAATTCCCTGATTGTATCAAAAACAAAATAAAGCTCTCGGTTATCTTCCTTTAATTTTCTATCATCAAAATTAGACACATACTTATTGTATCTTTCTTTGGATAGAAATCCTTTAAGGAGCGGAATCTCTGGAGTGAATATTTAAAACCCCTTTTGCAAAATCTATTAGTTGTTGTTCAGTTGCATCAGATTTCATTCTGTTTGCAAGATATGACAAAACCTGGATATTACCTTTTACGTATCCTTTGTTTGGATTAATCCTATCAATTGATACATTAGATTGTACTAAACCTTTACCACGAATGTAAGTTAAATCACAGTTTAAGTAGGGGCATTTATCAGGTATTACAATATCATCAATTGTAATATCAAAATCTAAGTTATTTCTTTTAGCGTTTGTTTTTGCTTTTAGAAGCAATCTTTTTCTTATGTCGTAATTATAATTTTCTGTAGGATAAGTTTTCCATTTATGTTTATTTTTTAAATAGTATTCCCTAGCCCACTCTTTATTATATTTAGACATAATATATGCACCTAAAAGAAATAGAACAAACCCCCCTTACCCCCCATGATATTTTAGAGAGGAATTACGTGTCAAGCACGAAAGAAGAAAAGAAAACACATATAGTATATCAAATTCCAGGAGCTTTGTCAAGCTCTTTCTTCAAGTATTTTTCAAGTTCTTCTTTGGAAGCATGACCACTGGGACGACACTCCACCACCCGTCCCTTGTCATCAAAGATATATCCACCTACATCATAGCACAATGCGTGGAATTTGTCAATACCAGCATAGATACCACGATTATATCCATTGACATCACCAACTTTCCAAACAATCAAGTTGCTGATTACAATTGATAATCCAATCAGGATTGGAGTTACATAATTCATTTCTTTTCCTTAATGGCCTGCGGCTGTGCGAGGGCTGCGCGAAGGGCTTCGGAGAGGGCGGCGAGCCTGCAATATTCAAGCGACGGCACCTCGTCATCTTCATAAAGTGCCCCGGCCAGTCTCAGCGCTTCCGGTTGCTTGCTCATACATTTTCCTGCGCTGCTTTCCAAATTAATGCATAAGTATCATGTAAATCAAAAGTTCCATTTTTACATTCTTTCCAATGCTGCTTATACCACTCATCAAACGAGAGCTTCTTCTTGATAGGTTGTGCCTCAGAGCGCATCACGCGGTCAATGATGCCGCCGATAGTCTTGCTACGAGGAATTTCGTTCACGATTTGTCCTGGAGGATTCTTAAGATTCTTGTGTGCTGGTATCATTTACAATCTCCACTTCAGTCCATGCTGCAAAATGATGTACGTTCTTTTTTTTGTCAAGACAGTAGGAATAAATACCGTCAATATGATCGAAGAAGAATACTTCATCACTCATACCTTTTTCAATTAACCTAACCTTTGTTTTGTTTGGCACTTCGTACAGTTTCATACTTTCAATCCTTTATTTCAATGATCTTTTCAAGCACAAGAAACTCACCAGCGGCATCAGCAATACGCTCCAATGTAGTATTGTGCATAAGGATACCAGCATCTTGCAGCTTATGGTCAACATGGATATCCAACTTTTGTTTGAAACGGATGAACTGTTGCTCAGTCATTTTGTACATACGTATTCCTTAATAACTTCAAATGGTTGTAACTTAGGATCGTCATCTGTAATAATGATATTAACTGGAACATCGACAAGACTCTGCAAGCGCATAGCAGTCTTTTGCACGTTCTGTTCCTGATCTTTATCTAACCACAGGTAAATGGGCTTATCTTGCGCCATCAGGTAGTACAGATGGCAGGGGTGAACCACAGTTCCAAACAATGGGATTGCTGTGGTTATCTGCCCTACCTTGTGTGCAGAGACAATATCCTCTACCAATACTACAGTTTTGCCGGGTCCAGAAGAGGGAGTGATGACTTCACAGTGCTTGTGACTGTCTCCCCAGACGAACCATTTTCTACCCATGGAATGTCGTTGCTCATTTCCTCCAACTTCGGGGATGAGCCTTCCGATGGAAAAGGCCATTGGCATTCCGACGGTAAAGACGAGTCTGCTTTCTTCTGGAGCAAAGCCGCAATGGTCTTTCCAGTAGCTGTATGGGAGTCCGTATTGGAGAAGCCACTGCCAAGCCCTGACAGGAACTTCTCTCGTGAAAGAAGCAGGTAACAAGTTTTTTGGGCCATGACTTACTTCCTGTGGGACAAACAGATTACGTACACTACTACCACGATGATACTGGCAAGAAAAGCAATGGGCGGACTCATCTTTGTAAACAACCAGATTATCGCCGCGAGTATCACGCCCATTTGCACGGCATCTAGGACATGGCTCATAACCAACCACCTTGCTCATTTGAGTTCATACACAACCACAGTATTGCGAGGTCCACGATAGTACCCCATGTTGCGATTGTATGCTCTGTGGGATTTAAACAAGATATTAATATCTTTATCTTTCAAGACTTTCTCTAAATACTCATCTTGAGCATTACCAAAGATTGAAATATATGTATCATCCTTGTTCAAGATTTCTTTATGCATTGTGGTAACAGGAATTGTATAAAAGGAACCTGGGCGTTGAGGCTTATAAGTTGTTTTAAACAGCTCACCAGCTACAACTACTTTTACAATCTTACCCGAAGACATTAGAATCTACCCCTTTTTGCACAGCAACCGTAATATCACCATTTCGTGTTTTCACATGGGTAATTTTGACACCCCATCTATCTTCCCCTTCTTTCCCATGAATACCATCCAATACACGAATACCTTTAGAAAGAAGACCATTAAATCTGGCTTTGGTTTTTACTACTGAATAGGTAGCCCCGCAGCAATTAGCAAAATAACTGTGGGGACCTAACAATTTACCCTTAGTATTATAGATCGGCATCGTCTAACTCCTCGCCAGTTTCGTCTTGTTCCCAATAATCAGGGTCATATGCAGGATTATAGTCTTCTTCAGCAGGTACTTCCGTGGTGGCCCTACCATTACCGACCACAGCAATGTCTAGGTCTTTCAAGCACTTCACACAGGTATCAATGTAGTCACCTGTAGTTAATGATTTTAACGTGCTCTCATAGTCCGAGAGATTACGGTTACAACAGAGACAACGAATTTTATAATTCCTCCTGCCAAATTTTGTTATTCAAAATTCGGCTAACTTGTGCGACACTGGTATTGAACTTTTCTGCAAACCATTTTAATGGTTTATCAGGATATAACTGCTTAAAATATCTAATCTGTTTGGCAACATCCATACTCAGTAGTTTATGCCTTGGGTTTCTAATAATACCTTTACGCTTTTTATTAATCATGTCTAGCGTATTATCTAATGCTGTTCCAGTAAATAAGTGGTCGGGGTTTACACATCCAGGGTTGTCACAATGATGACAAACAAATGCACCGGGAGGAATTTCGCCTTTGTAGAACTCATATGAGTATCTGTGGGATTTGTACATCACCCATTTATTTTTTATTTTACGGCGGAAATGACCATAACCAAATCTATATTTACTTCCAATCCACTCCCAACATTTAGTTGTTGGATTATATGTTACTTTTCTTAGGAATCTATGATGTTCAGGTTGCATACAATCTCCTTTATTACAAGTTGTATGCAAGTATTATACCACATTTTCCTACTTTTGTCAAGCATTACCGAACCCTCAGATCAAATGAGCTAACCAAAGCGTCCGAATACTTATCAAGAGTAGTACCCAGCAGCCCAGGGCGGCTATTAACCTCCAATACTGCGAGACGGTTATTCTTAGCATTGAAGACAATATCAACAGCACCGTACTGATACCCACAAGCACGCACAGCTCGGCATGCGAGGTCATCAATCCCACTAGGAGGTTCAATACCATCCCGACAATAGACATAACCATTAGCCATGTTGCGGACTCTGGTGTCTCGTTCATTTTCATAGCCACGCTTTTTCTTCTTCTGTTGAATGTCAATTACGGTTTGACCGAAGACGTGTACACGGTACTCGGCTTTCTTCGGGATGTATTCCGTGTAGAGAGGTGCACGGGGAGTATTTCCTTCTCCCACTTGAAACTCCACAATACCCCTTCCATTCGTCGAATTGACAAGTGTCCTAGCGAACACAGTTTTAGAGCCCAATTTATCAACAGCATTGGGATCAGTTGTGAAATTCGGGCACGAGACATTATTTTCCTTAAATCGTTGGAACTGCTGAATCTTGTTCAGCGTTACGGGAGTGACTCGGAACACACGCCGCCCACGCTGTTCCTTGTACGCTGCGGTTCTATGATCGACCCTCAAGACACGATTACGAACCTTGGTGCGTGTGGCAGTTTGAATAGCCTTTGCAAACTTTGAACCAACGGGTTCTACAGCAATGTAGAAAGGTCTAATGTACATTCTTGGTTTCTTCCTTGTTACGAGTATAAACAAGTTCAGCAGAGGTTCCGTATGAAGTAACGATACAACGCTTGAAGTTGTTAGAAGTGAACATTCGCATGTGTGGGTTTCCAGGTTTCACAGAATAAAACCTATCTCCAACCATATTAAGAATCTTGGACTCAAGTTGTTCTCTTACCAACCAGTGATATACAACATGGCTATTGTGTGGATCAAGGTCTTTGCCCCATACATGCCACATTTCACAATCACGATGCTCATTGGCAGGAGCATAGTCTTCTAACTCCACATTGATATTGGTTGCTTTGCGATCAATACCCTTCAACACGGATTCTCCCACATCCAAATCCATGTGATAAGCAGGGAACTTCTTAATTAGGATATCACTTAGGGTAATGGTCACTGATTGAGGGGTGGCATGAAGACTTTCAGTAGGCTCTGGGATCGAACGCCGCACAACTTCCCGAACGGCATCCATGGTAGCATTCTCCCGCAGATGTTTCAAATGGGCAAAAGGGCGCACACACGTTTCATCCTCAGTTCCATCCCCACAGCTTTCGTAACCATACCATGCCCTTTGGCTGTGGTGCATAAAATTTGTGTGCATAGGAGCCACCTCTTTAGGTTTGATAACGATAGGCTTTTCCTTGATCTCGTAATCCTTGTTCTTCAACAGTTCAATGGTGACAAGCTGATGTTCTGCCATCATGTAAGGCTTCGTCTTCCATTTCAACTCATGCCGAGCAGCAGCATACAGCAGTGTGTTTGCTTCACTAGCAAAGAAGAAACCATCATTGTCAGTGATGGCAATGTATAAGGGCCTCTCGTCATTACGTACGATGTGTAGCTTGGTGTTGTCCACATTGTACCACACCAATGCGTAAGCTGCATTAATCTTATTTAATGCTTCTTCAACGTCAGGTGTTTCTGCGATGACGTGAGTGATGGCCTCGGTGTCAACTTCGACATCTTTATGATGCTTATGACTCCCTTTGTACGTACCATTCTGAACAAGGATGATCTTATCGTCAACCCAAAACGGATGCGCATTCTTGTCGCTCACAGTACCACGAGTGGCAGCACGATTGTGCCCAACAAGGAACTTTCCTCGGGCAGACATTTTTGCACGGACATCTTTCCACCCATTGGTTTGCAGGAAATCCGGAGCATGGCTAGCTTCCTTGGCAATGAATACATCTTTGTCATTAGTAACACCAAATACACCCGTTGAATCCCATCCACGCAAGGTGTCAAGGAACAACATAGTTTCAAATGCTTCCAGTTCCTTGAACGTCAGACCGTTCTTAGCACCAGTCACAATACCTACAATACCACACATTATCGTGGACCTTCATCAGTTTGTGCATCATCCAAAAATCCCAGAACATCCGCACGAATTTGTGCTTGTAGTTGGGCAAGCTCAAGTCTCGCCTCCCGAGGCGTATCGAAAAAGTTCGGCACCCGCGCTCCTACTGCCGCAGTGCTTTGTGCAGCTACAGTATTAATAATATTATTTTGTCCCGCAGCTTGAAGTCCACCCTGGGGTGCGGCTGCTGCACGTTGTGCAATAATGCTACTGTAAAGGGTTGCTGGTTCAGGTGCTTTTAACAAACTGTATTTCATATTCAACACCCCTTCTTCCAGCATAAAACGGTAGTTCTGTAGTTCAGTCAATGATTTTGTCCAGTATGTAAAAACCCTATGTGTGGTGTCATCATATGCCGAGGTAGTATTGAGGTTAACCAACATTTCTTTAATCTCGTTAATCGTATTCTTACGAGCATATGAGAATAAAGAACCAATCAGATTCAACCAAGTACTGATCTTGTTCAGGTCATTGGTGCCTGCCATATGTCGAAACTCCATTGTCCCGAGGCTAAACAATGGCAGAAGGTTCAAGCCCGTGTACTTTTGCCACGATTTCAAACCCATAACACCTTTACCACCTAGTAAGTTACTTACACTGGCATATGACAGCAGCGTTTGATCCCAAGGAATACAGAAGATGTTCTTATCACGTTCTTCTCCAACGAACTCATAGAGTAGTTTCTCAAACACTTGATACAACAAGCACACAGATGCAATCTGTTCCTGGGTCAAGTCTTGACAGTTTGCATGGACGTGCACGCTGGTACGCTCGGAGTAGTTAAGCTCAGTCAGCTTATTTTTCTCGAAGAAGCGCGTCAGGATGTTGTGCACTACCGAGAAAGTAGCTGGTTTGGTTAAAAACTCACGGCCATAATTCCGCAAAGAACCATCTTCCACAGAAGTCATGCCTGTTACAACCATTTCATCGAAATTAGGGACATTCTCAATCTCTAATTCCAACCCATACAACAAGGCAGGATCAGCAGCCTGTAAAGGCAGCACCTTGTTGTTCGTGTATGGCACAACTGCCTTGAGGCCGAGCATCTGCGCCAAACTAAGTGCTTTAGTGCTAAGTTCTTCCATCATGCTTCCTTTAGGGTAAGTGGGTAGTTATTTCGCTGAATCACATCCTGGATTTCTTGTTTCAAAATCTCAGCACCATCATTCAATTGAAGTACAGACTGAGTTCTCTTTCCAATAACCCGATCATACAGATACAAATTATTTTGCACAATGGCAAATTGCTTTGACAAAATACAATTAATATCTTTTAAGTGCCTGTATTGTTTTCCAGGGTGATTGAAAATATCATCAAGTCGTGTGATTTCTACATCCACTTGTCTCATGCCAGTATCACCATGCCTGACCAAGTAGATTATTGTGTTGTTAGCACATATTCCACGATGCCATTGTCGAGCAGCGCGCCGGGACAACAGATACATATTGTCCGATTTTCCATAGAACCATCCACGAGTTACTGGAAGAAACTCAAACTGGCTGCCTTTGTTGGCGTAGGCGTAATACGCTGTTCCTTTTACATCTTGGAAAGCTACTCGGGTAGGGTCAACTTCCGTAATCAGCGTTAGAACTTTTTGATGATCGTCCTTGATGTACCAGCCAAAAGTTCCGTTGTATCGTGCGCTAAAGTCACGATGATTTAAGCTAGTGAGTGAATCAAGCATAGGTGTGCATGAGGTTGTGCTTGTCAGACAAGAACATGGCGAGGTCCTTGTTATTTTCATTAATGGCTTGCTGGATCAACACACCATCTTCTTCAAGAATAGACTGGTCTTGCCATTTCCAACAATCAATAGCGGCAGCAGTTGCCTTCCAGACCCAATCAATAAGCTTGTCTTCCCAAATCCAGAAGTTGGACAGGGTGCGGTATTCCCCACCATACGGTTTCGGGCGATATGCTCCAGCCTTACCGTACAGTTGTTTGCGCAAATCACCATTGTCCAGCAGGACAGAGGGTACACCAGCGTACAAGTCCATCCACTTAATTAATTCAATTAAGTCAGACTTCTTGGTGATCTTGTGCCCAATGTGAATGTGTCCACCACACGAGCGCAGCCGCCAATCTTCTGCCTTGGGCTTGGGATTGACCTTACCATCTGCCCACGCATCGAAGTCAGGGTCACATCCAAACTCAAGAGCAGCCGGATGGGCTAACTCACCAATAGGAAACAGAGTGGCACTTTCTCGGCTGAAGGTAAGCCCTATCGTATTCACTTGCTTGAGCAGATATTCACGAGTGGTGTTGATGTGATGCTTCAGTTCTTCCGCGCTCTCCGCAGCAGGAATGTTGAACTCGATGGCCACATTGTCTTCTTGTACAGCAAAGCCATTACCAAGCTCCACCAGCGGGCGAGGAAATTCCTTGCTACCACCGATCTTACCAATAGAAGACACATAAGCCCCAGCCGCATCGACCAGGAAAATCTCAGGATCGCAACCAATCTTCATTTCTTTTCTTCCTTGAAGTTATCCAAGAATTCTTGCGTGAACTTATACATACGGAGCGTCAATTTTGGAGACAGAGTGTAACATGCATTCGGAAATACGAACGGAGACTGGTAGACTTTCATCTTGTCCATACCGTAATCCTTCTCGTGCTCCAGGAATCTCGCTTCTTGTGCAGTGGTGGTAATGAAAAGGTAGTAATCCTTCGTGTTTGCCTTCATCAGAAAGTCATTGTGGAAACGCCATTTGTGAATCCCCCATTCTTTGGGAGACTCTTTGCAAACGTCTTTACCGAACAATACATTCCAAACACTCTTACGACCATAGTCCATCAGTGTCTCGAAATACATAGTATTAATATTCATTATTCACACTTTCTGTACTGGAACGTGATTTTCTCTCCATTTTCCAGCGTAAAGGTGTCGAACACATTTTGGTGATCTTCACCCGTTTCAGGGATACGACCATCGTTGTTGATCCATAGTGCAACACCTCTGACTTCTTCTTGTGACAACTGTTGAACAGTTTTCTCAATCTTGGGATACGCATAGTACATAGAAGCAGTGTCTTTGATTGTAGCAAGATCAAAGTAGTGACTACCACAACATGAAGCAACTTGCATACCTGTCTGATTAATTTCCTGGTATAGCATCCTATTCTTTCTATCAGGTCCTTCTGGAACCAAACTAAGGAACAAAACCTTCATCAAAGAAATTCCTTGATCTTATTGGCGATGAACTTGTTAGCTTCAGTATAAATATACATACCCTCCGGATGCCATTGGATGGCATGTGCCTTGATGTCATCGAAGTAAATGTACTCCCGTTCAATGTCCACATTAACAAGATTATCTTCATCCCAATACTCTCGTGAGAGAGGTTTCGGAATGGACGCCAACAACTGGTGTTTAGCCTGTGCAGGCATCATCATCTGATGGTGAATACTGTTGGTGTAGAACTCTTGTCCATCGTCGGTTTTAACGATGTGCTTACCACCGTGTCCACTGACATCCTGAATCAGATAGCCACCGGCAAGGGCACACATCATTTGAGCACCACGGCATACTCCAATCATCGGAATGCCAAGTTCAGCAGCACGGTTAATCAGTGCCCATTCTACAGCATCCCGCTCGGTGGGCTCTTTTGCAGCCCAGGAACGCGATGATCGTCCTTTGTTGTAGTACTGCACAGGAATGTCTGATCCACCCCACACCACCAGACAATCTTCCTTGGTGAGTTGGTTGGGATCACTGGTGGATGCAAAAGAATCAAACAATCCCATTTCATCAAATGGGTATGCCCCATTGTAATATGCAGAAACTAGCCTCATGACGGAAGAAGACCTTTCTCAGTGAATTTGGAAATAACAGGCTCAGTCGGATGTGTAACTGCCACAGTCAACACCTTTGCTTTGCCATACGTACGCCCAGGATTTGCCTTGGCAAGCGTGGTTATCAGAAAATCAGCCTCAGCCTCGTTGTCTACAAAGAACACATTCAGGCGTTGATCCAGTGGATTTGAGTATGGATCAGGCACTGGCCTGCCTTGCTCGCCATCCGCAAATTGAATTTCGTAAACACCAGACAATCGTGATGCACCAAGTGTACGCTCTGGGGGTGTTCCATAACGCAACTGTGCCATGCCTCGGTTGACGTATTGTACTACGCACCATTCTTTCATTAAAGTTTCCTTCTGTGTATTTGATGGGGTGCGGCAATCATGCGATTGCCATCCGGCAACTCAACTTCGATGTAGTATGGCATGTTCTTTTGCCACACCACTTTGTCAAGTGTCGTATAAATATCTTTAATCTCTGCCTTTCTACTTGTTCCACGAATCTTTACCCACTGACCAGTCTGAAAATTGCATTTGGCAAGACTACGCCTAAATACAACTTCTTTGAAGTCAGGTTCCGTCGGTTTGACTTGATTGATTTTCTTTGTATCCGTTCTGGTCTTTCCAGAGTTGGATACGATGGCGTAGGTTATCATCAACCATCCTTGCAACCTCGTCATCACGCATTACGCGATAACCGACAATGTTATCCAGACGGTCCCAGGAACTCACACCGCCTTCCGTGATGTTACAGCAGACAACACGAATGATCTTCGGTGGGGCGTCTCGATTATAAGCACCGGGTCTCGACAATTTATCGTAGTCTGTGACTACATCAGCGATGAAATGCACAGAATATACATCCCGAACCTCATTCGCGTGTGTGAAACACAGAAACAATCCAGGCCGTACCCAGGAATGCTCTTTCAGGTAATCATCCAACTCCTGCTGATTACCCACCAACACCTTGGTATTGTTTGGGTAATAGTTGCTGTGTTGTCCAGTGTAAACAACAGGATAGTGAGTATCTTTACTAATTTTAATGGTGTGTGTCAGCATGAATCACACCATGTATTTCAGAACCCAGTTGTAACCACCAAGATCAGCGCCACCACGCCAAGATTCAGGCCAGCAATATTCCCTGGCATCGTGCAGATAACCTGGGATATCGCGTGCATTCACTTCCAGCACAGGCTGTTGTAGATCGGAAGAGCGACGTGTAGGGAAAGAGTGTCTTCGCCTGTGTAGATCTCGGTGGTCGCCGTATCATT
>ERZ650310.117-NODE-117-length-23211-cov-6.582182_pt1 | contig 23211 bp, 34 predicted proteins | sample MGYA00376246_ERZ650310 | MGnify/ENA primary metagenome ERZ650310 (study PRJEB26733, sample SAMN07839286) | wastewater metagenome | biome: small river; feature: stream; material: water | place: USA: North Carolina | collected 2016-03-01 ...
CTCCTCGCTTGAGATAGACCGACTGACCGAGCGCGTAATGAGTTCCGCCTCGGCGACCGCGGCGCTCGCGGCGGCGTCGGCGGTCCCCTTCATCGTACCGGCGATGAGCTGCGCGTACTTTGCGTCAAACACTTCCTGAATCTTCCGCTGCGTCTCGGGATCATTCGCAAGCCCATTCATGGCGGCTTTCTTTTGTTGATCCACTTTCCACTGATTCAGTTTCGCCACATCGGCATCGAACCCGCGGCCCGTTGCTCGGAGCCATGAGTCGTTGAGATCGTCGTTGAAATCAGCCAGATTTTTCGCGGCCGTCGCGGCTTGTTGCATCGCTTCGGCTGCTTCAAGGAATGCGGCGGCTTGATCCTCAAGCGCGTATAGCTCGCGAAGCCGTGCCTCGGTTGCCTTATCATGCGCGGCGGCGAGTTCCTCCGTGCGCCTCGTTTGCTTTTGGATGTTCTCGAGTTCCTTCGCCTTCGCCGGGTCAAGCACCTTATATGCCGCGATCATGCGGTCGTCAATGCTCGCATTGATGCCCGCAATGCGCTGCGCCTCGGCCGCGGCGGCTGCTTGCGCCGCGGCGATCGCCTCAAGCCCTTGCACATAAAGGATCTGCGTCCGCAGCGCGGCATCGGTGACGCCCTCAAGCTCTTTCTTGTTCGCGATCTCGCGTCGGAGTGCCGCCGCTTCCGCATCGTGCCCCGTCGCCAGTAGCGCCCGGATGGCGAGATCGTCCTGCTGTGCTTGCAATGCCGCGGCGGCGGCGTCGTCAAACTTCTTGAGTGCATCAACCATCTCGTCGCCGATGAGCTTCTTGAACCGCTCAAACATCTCCGCCGTGATCGTGCCCGCCTTGACGAGATCCTCGGCTTCGGCGAGCGCCCGCGCGGCTCCCATCCCCTGCCGGGTGACGAACGCGCCGCGATCGTTGCCCGTGAGCGTCTGTTCGCGCGCCGTCACATCACCGCCGAACTCGGTCGCCCGACGCGTGCGCGCGAGCTCCCGCGCCGCCGCCGCCGCGTCCCGCTCCGCCTGCTGCACTTCACGCAAGGCGCGAAGGTACTCAATCGAACCCTCCGCGCCGGCGATATCCTGCTCGATGCGCGCGTATTCGCGCTGTTGCTCGAGCACCAGCCGCCGTGCCGCCGCTTCCTCCGTTGCCCCAGCGGCGACGAGGCGGCGGACCTCGAGGTCCTCGTTCATCATCGCCAGCTTCGTTTCTTGCTCCTTCTTGAGCGCCGCCTCGGCCGCGGCGGCTTGGTCCGCCAGATTGAGGAGCTGATAGTACAGCGATCCCAATCCGGCCGCGTATTGGATATTCGCGGCCGCGAGGCGGAGCGTTTCCGCGGTCTGACGCGTACCGGCGGCCACGACGACGCCGTTTGACGCGGCGGCGAGGCGATACAGCTCCCCGATTTCGCCCGCCAGTTTGTTTTTCGCGGCCGCGAACTCGCCCGTCGCTGCATCGGCGAGCGTCCGCGCAAACCGGCCCACCGCGTCCGCGTACTGTTGAAACAGCTCGGCCATCTTCCTCGATTCTTCTTCCGCCTTCGCCCGCTGCGCGGAGATCATCGCGTTCACGCCGGCAAACACGGCGATCGTTGCGCCGACCACGCCGAAGGCTGCCGCGCTGCTCGCGCCCGCCGCCTTCGACGCGCCGGCCGTATCGCCGCTGGCGTTCGCCTTATCGACCGCCTTCCGGGCAAGCTGGGCGCGAATGAGCTCCTGCACGAGCTGGGACGCTGCGCCGACCGCACTCGCAATGCTGCGCCCGACCTCGCCGAACGCGCCGGCGAGATTCTGCGCGAGAGGCGTCGCACGGGCGATGCTGTCGGCCAGCGTGTCCGCCGCTTGCGCCGTCTTTCCATTTGCGTCGTCGATTGCCCGTTGATTTCTGACGTACTGCTCAGCCTGCTCGTCACTGTAGCCCTTCTGAATGGCCGCGAAATACCGCGCCATGTCCACGAGCTGCTTACGCTGCTCAAGAGTCTTGCCGATGAGGTCGAGCTCGTCCTGCTGTGCCGATATCGCGTCGTCGGCGGCCTTGCTGTTCTCCTGCCGCTTCGCGACGACGATCGCCAGCGCGGCGGCCGTCTTTTCCTGCTGCGCGACCTGAATCGACAACGTCTTTCCGATGCGGTCGTTCTCGTCCTCAATCAGCCGTAATGCGACCTTGAGCTCGCGGGCGAGCTCCTTCGCTTCCGTCTTTGCTTCACGGAGTGCGGCGGCTTGCGCCTTCGCGTTTGATGGGTTGAGCGCCTCGTTGAGTGCTTTGATATCGGCAATCATCTGAATACGCTCCGCGGCATTCCCACCATTTGACGTACTGCGTGCGAGCTCTGCCTGAATGTTCTTCAGTCGCTCGCCGGCCTGCTTCCGCTCCTCAATAGTTGCCTTATTGGCTGCGACCAGCGCGGCAAGCTCGCTCGTGCGGTCGCTTGATGCTTGCCTGTTCGCGTCCGCGTAAATCTTCCGCAGGCGAAGTTGAGCGGCCGCGATAGCCTCTTCATTCTCTTTGATTTGCCGATCGCGCTCTTTCGGGTCCGTGAGTGCCGCTTTGAGCGCGGTTCCGAACCCAATATCAGCAAGCTGGTTGCCGCTCAGCTTGCCGCCGCTGTTGTAGCTCGTCAGCTCTTTCTGCTGCTTAATCAGCTTGTTGAGCGCGACCGTCTGCGCTTCAACGCCCTGCCCGACGCCTTCTCGCTGCGCCTTTGCATAGTCTAGCGCGGCCTTCGTTGCCTTTTCCGTTTCTTCCCGCTGCACACGTGTCCGCTCCGTCAGCGCATTATAGGCAGCACCGACCGCAGCGACACCGGCCAGAATGGCAATCGTCGGGCCAGCACCAATAGCAAATTGCCCAATCGTGCCACCAAGCGCACCGACGGCGCTATTCGTGCCGAGAACCTGCGTCGCGAGCGACGAGAAGCCAGGGCGAAGCCGGTTGAGCATCCCGTCTGTCTTGTTCCCGACATCAACGAGCCCCTCGTTGATCTTGATCGCTTCCATATGCGCGAGCCCGATAGCCCGCGTTGAGTCGGTTACCTGCTTATTGGCGGCAACTACGCCTTCGGCCGCGTCTTTTTCGCTTTTCATTGCGGCGATCATCGCGTCATATCGCTGAACCGCTGTTGCGATATCGGCGCTGTTTATCCGCGTCGCGTTTGACAGCGTCCCGAGGGTCTTTGCCGTGCTGCTTACCGCGGCCTGCACCTCACGCTCCGCCTTTGCACGCGTATCGGCGGCACGCTGCGCTGAGGCGGCCATGCCATCAATGGCGGCCGTCGTCTCGGTCGCACCCTTGATGGCTCCACTGGAGTCAATGACAACGCCGAGGCGTGCAACGCGGGCCATTATTCGACCGCCTCTTTCTCAGCGGCCGACGTGGCCGCCTGCGCCCGCTCCTGTGTTTCAGCGAGGAAGGCCGCGTCGGCGCTCATGACGAGCGCCACGTCGAGCGGGGTCAGATGGTTCGTCGTCACGCGTTGATACGCCTCGAGCTCGTGGTAGGTGATCGGCAGCACACCAACGGATGAACTGCCTCGCGTCGCAGACAACGCGTTGAACGCGTCCCACGCATTCGCCGCCACCGGGAGCAGCGGCGGCCCGATCAATTCCGCGAGCGCCTCGGGATTCGTCGCGGCGATTCCCGAGAGCTGATCCCGCAGCGTTAGGCCGTCGCGGTTCCGCCGGCTGAGCCGGAACTGATGCTCAACGAACGCGCCGAAGGCGTCGGCGACTTGTCGAAAAAATTCGCACGCTGGCCGATGAACTCGAGTGCCTGCTCACGGATCATCGGAGAGGAGGCATACAGCGAGCGCACGGCATCGGGCGAGAACGGGAGCGGCTTGTCGTCGCTATCCTCGAAGCCATGCCATGCTACCGTGAGGGCGACCAGCGTCTCAAGGTCGTCCGCTTCCTGCTCGGCGATATCCTCCGCCGTCACCGTCGCGCCGCGCTTCTTCTTGCCCGAGAACGCGTTCGCGTACAGCCGGTTCTGTGCGGCGGCCTGCTTGTGGTATCCCTGCCGCTTCGCCTGCGGCGAGTCGGCCCCGAGGAGCGTCAGCGTCGCGGGCGTGCCGTCGATCGCGAGCAGCGGCGGCGCGTCGCCGTCGTCATTCGTGTCGGCGGTCAGGTCGCGCACGATCATCACCGCGCCAGAGGACGCGAGGGCCAGCAGGTTGAGCTTTTCGATACGAGCCATACGGGACCATCCTCGGCGCATCGCGCCGTGAGAGAAGAGGGAGCGCGGAATCTCCGCGCCCCCGTGCTGCAATGCTTACGGCGTGCGCGTGATCTGGCAGGTGGTCGCCGTCGCGTCGTACGTCGCCTGGAAGCCGAACGTCTGGATCGCGGCCGCGTCCTTGCTGAGCTCCTGAATGCCGCCATCCGTAAACCGGACCTTCGACATAAGGAAGGCGTACTTCTTCGTGCTCGCACCACCGAGCGTCAGCGCCAGCGAGGTCTGCGTGTCGCCGAGGTACTTGTCGAGCAGCGTCGGAGACGAGACGTAGAGCGAAACGCTACCCTTCATCACGAACCGGCCGGCGTCGAGGCTCGAGAGGGACAACGTGCCGAGCTGCGGCTGCTTGATGCCGGCGCGGGTGATGTCCAGCGAGAACGCGGTCACGCCGAGCGCCTTGATGTCGAGTGCGCCGCCTTCCTGGATGAGCTGCACAGAGCCGACCGGCGACATAATGTCATTGGTCGGCGCGGCCGTCGGTCCGCCGGTGCCGCAGGACGTGCCCACGGATGCCGTCGGCACGGTGCCCACGGTATATCCGAGCTTGCCCGTGATCTTGCTCCCCTGCTGTAAAGACAGCGACAGCGAGTCCACGAGGCAGCCCTTGTACGGGATGTAGCGCGGGACGTCGGTGTACTGGTCCTCGATCGTGAACGTGCTCTTGGTGGAGCCGACCTTGAGGACGTTCGTCGCCCACGTTGCGGCGAAGATGCCCTGCAAGAAATCATCGAGCGCCCCATACGAGAGCTCGAACGAGAGAGAGCCCGACGCATCCGCGCCGACGCGGATCACGTCCGGCACTTCGGCCAACTGGATCTCGTCCGATTCGACCGACTGCGCGGCCACCTTGCCGCCGCCACTGGTCAAGCGCACGAGCTTGAGGGCCGAGGCGGGCGTCGTGCCGGGCGTCGTCTCGGCGACGTAGCCGACCTTGTAGCCGGCGGATGTAGCGTTTGCCATGTGCGGGAAGTCCTCTTATGTGTGGTCGAACGTGAGCGACAGGTAGATCGGCAACGTGAGGAACTGCGTATCGGTGATCTCGGGACCGACTCGGGAGTCCTCGAGCAGCACGAGATTACCGCCAACGGTGAGCGTCGCCCCCGTAAATGCGTCTTGAATCGCGACCGCGATCGCGAGCGCGGCGTGCGTGTCGGTGCCCTTCGGCACGCGCAGCGTCACGCGATAGGTCACCGCGGTCCGTCCGCCGGCCGTCGGCCCGACCTCGCGGCGCGTCGTGTCGAACGTGATGATCCGATCTTCGACGCTCGCCACGGTCGGCGAGGGCACGCCCGCGTTCGTGTTCTGCCACACGCGCACGGCGGGCAGCGAGGCGACCGACACGAGGCGCGTACGGAGGGCAATCAGCAGCTCGTCGCCGCGGTTCGTCGCCATTATGCGCCGTACCCGACGCGGCGTGCCGCGTCCTCGACGATCGCGTCGAAGCGGAACTCGACCGGCGACACGAACGGCGTCGGCGTGCCGACATTCGCGCTCGGTCCATTGCGCCGAACGCCGGTCCCTTCCTCAAGCGCGACCGCATAGGCGGCCATCGTCGTGATATAGAGATCGTCGCCAAGCTGAGCGCGGGCCGCGCCGCTCGTGTCCAAGCTGGCCGGATAGATCGGCGCTGAGCCTTCCTTCCGACCGGAGACCTTCGCGCCGACGCTCGGACCGTCCTCGGGAGTATTGAGCGCAACGCGGAACGAGGCGCGAAGGAATCCGGTGTCGAGCGGCGCACCGGGGCCGAACTGGTTCCCGATCACGATCGCCTCAGCCGTCGTCTGCGCGGCCTCGCGGAACACGTCCACCGCTTGCCCGCGGAGTGCGCTGTCGAACGCGAGGAGATCGGAGCGGAATTCACGGACCATGCTGTCGGCCACGCTACGCGCCCACCGCGATGAACCACGCGACGGCGGTCCCCGATGGGGCGAGCGCCGAGGTCGCGGTCACACGCCCCGTTGCACCACCGAAGGCGGCGAGGTCGCCGGTCTGCGGCGTAAACGTCAGCGTTGCCGACGGGACCAGCAGCACGACCGAGGCAGTCGTCCAGGCGGAGTCGGTGACCATCACGGAGCGGCGCGGCGATGATTGCGTTGCGGTGACGGTCTGCGTGGTGGCGGTGCCCGAGGCGACGCCGGTGAGCGGATTCGGGGCCGGTGCGGGACGCGTGAGCGTGACGACGCCCGCCACGCCTGACGCCTTCGCGATCTCGAGCGCCTTCGCGACGAGTGCGCCGACCTTGACCGCCACTAGCCGCGGACCAGTGAGGAGCGCCCGCGGGAATACGGCGCGATGAGATCGCGAATATCGGAGGTCACACGCGCCGCGCTGGCCGGCGTAAGCTCAATGGGGCCGACCTTGAGCGCTGTTCCGGCGGCGAGGCCGGTATCGCCGAACGGCGTCTCAGTCTGTTGGGCGAGATACAAGCATACGCGAGCGTGCGCCTCGAGCAGGAACTCAGGCACGCTCGTGTATGGCACTTCGTACTGATCCGGCGTGAGCAGCCCGACGCGAGGAAACGCGAGCGTCTGCGTGTCCTCGCGGCGGTAGCCGTCCCACGTAATGCGGCCGAGCCACTTGGACGCCTCTACGACGAGGGCGTCCTTGTCGAGCGTCGTCGTCGCGAAGGCGGACCCGAACGGGTGCGACTCCAGGCGAATCGCCACCGAAGCGGCAGTCGCGAACGTCGTCGCGTCTGCTCTGCCGGTGCCGTCCTCGACGACGATGGTCACGGCCACGGCTACGCCTTGCCCTTACGAGCGGGCGTGTCCGCGGGCGCGTCAGCCGGTGCGACGTAATCCGCCGCATAGACGAACTCTCCAGAAGCGACGAGTTCGCGGGCATCGACGCTGAAGCGCGTGAGCGCCTCGCCCGTTGCCACGTTCACGACCTCCACCTTTCCGCTCATGCTCACGCCTCGAGGACGACGTACGCAATGTGCGTGATCGTCGGCGACGTGCCGGCGATGACGTAGCGGTGACGGAGGTAGCGGTACGTCGTGCCGTTGTCCTCGTTGCAGATGGCGAGCTCGAACCGGCCGACGCCGGTCGCGGCGGTGTTGCCCGTCGCGGCGGCCGCACCGAGCTGCTTGCTCGCGAGCGTCACGACGCTCGAGGCGAAGGTCGAAGAGTTCGAGCCCTGCACCTGGAGGATATAGGACTCGTCCGTCGCCGTCGTCTTGATCGCGGACACGTCGAAGATGCAGCGGGCATCAACGCGAGCCGTGCCGAGGTCGAGAATCTTCGCCACCGAGGCGACGGTCGCGTTGCCGGATGCCGTCACCGCGCCCGTGTCCTTAAGCTGCGTCGCGGCGTCAAACGTGAACGCCTTCTGATTGCTTGCCATGTGTTATGCGCTCCTTTAGGCGACGACGGCCGCGTTGCTGATGCCACGGAGACGAGCAACCGCTCGGCCGTGTTCGATGCACTGGGCGACAAGCCACTCGACACGCGTCCGCATGGCGGGAACGCCCGACTGCATTTCGCCGAGGTCGCGCACTTCCATCGTGCCGTTCTGGAGGCCGCTGTAGTAGCCCTCGCCCATACGGAGGACGTAGATCGACGTGGCCGTCGAACCGCCGCCGCTGCCGGCTTCGTCGAACGCCACCGGCTCGGTGCCCGAGTTGTCCGTGTACGGCACATAGAGCGGGATATCGTTGTACTTCGTGACCTGACGCCCGAAGCCGTCCACGCCGTACGAGATGAAGCCGCCGACGGTCGTGGTGCGAGCGGCGGCCGTGATACGGCGGCGCATCGCCTTGTTCAACCAGATGGCGTTCGCACCCGGCACGGCGTCGATCGCTTCGTCGAGCTTGATCAGCGACAGCGGATCGCCGCCCGACGTCGCGCCGTTGTCGATCAACTGCCCGCCGACGACGCGCTTCTGCAAGCCGTCGAATTCACGCGGGTTCGTTTCCGAGTCGCCCTTGATGAGGACGCGGGTGATTTCGGCCGACAGCGCCTTGATCTTGAGCTCAGTCTGCGTCGCACGGCGACCCATACCGAACATCTTGATGAGCGCCATATCAACGTCCACATCGCCGCCGGCCACCTTGAGCGCCTCGCTCAGCGGGTTGAGCACGCCGGTCGATTCCGTGTACGATTCGCCGATGCCGCGGAAGGCCACGCCAGGGAGCGAGACTTCGCGGTTGTACGCGTACGAATTGCCGGGAATGTCCATCATCGGCAGGTTCGCGAGCCAATCGCTCGCACGGGCGAACATTTCGATCACGGTCGAACGGAGCGTTTCGCCCTTGTTCGCCTTCGCCGCTTCGATCAGAGTCAGAGCCACGGGAGTACCTCAACGAGAAGAAAGGGAAGCCGTGTCGAGATCCTCGCCCGGCGTGCGTATGGTCCTGCGATTGCGTCGCGCTTCACGCGTCGCCCTGCGTGCTACTTCCGACCAGCGAACAGCGCCTCGAGGCGTGCAGCGGGTGGAAGGGTGTCGTCGGTCGTCGTGCTCGATGCGCCCCCATCACCGGGGAATCGCGGTCCGGCCTTGAGCGTGGACGGATAGAACTCGGGATACTCGGCCGCGATCGTCTCGGCGAAATACTTCGCGAGATCCATCGTCGGCTTCTCGATGAGCGACGGCGTGCCGCTGCCGTTCAGGTCGAAGCGATCGCCGATCAGCTTCCGCAGATCGCCGACGCGCTTCGGGTTGACGCCAGCCGCGAGCATCATCGTCTCGAGACGGCCGTCGAGCTTGATCGCACGGAGCTCCTTCTCGGCCGCGCTCAGCTTCTCCGCCGTCGGCGCAAACTCGGCGGCAATCTCGGCACGCATCGCGGCGAGCTGCTCATCGGTCACGCCCGCGGCGCGGGCCTTGTTCGCGTCCTCGAGCTCTTTGAGCCGCGCCTTCGCGAGGCGGGCCTCTTCCTTCTGGCGCTCGTGCGCGTTCTTGAGGGCCGACACATCTTCGATGTTCGGCACGAACGCGCCGTCGCGTTCTACGTATTCAGCGCGAAACGCCTCGGGAATCTCCTCGAGGGTCGCGAATGTGGGGAGCGGCATAACTAGCACTCTCGGCGCTAAGTGTCTGCCGTGAACGATGTGCGCCGCCGCGCCCCCGTACTACTCAGCAAGCGCCCGACGTGCCTACGCTGTAGGCACGTCGCACTAGATCACCGGCTCAACGCTCGCGCCGTACTCGCACGCGAGGCCGTGCGCCTCGAGATCCGCGCAGAGGTCCGCATCGGTGCGCCCCTCGCGGAGGAACGCGGTGTTGAGCCAGAGGGCGAACGTCGTGTTCTCACTCTGCCACCGATCGTCCACCAGTGCGGCCGCGTTCGTGCCGTCGGTCGCGTGGAGCGTGTCCTCGGTGATCGGTGCTGCGGCTTTCGGTGCTGCTTTCATCGGAGCCTCACGCGGGAGATTGGACGAGTCGTGTCGAGCCGGGACGCGGTGCCCGCTGCACGCCAGCACGCTCGAGGCGAATCCAGACGGTACAGCGGCAGTTCGGGTGCATCGTCGGCCCCATCACCGGCCCGTCAGGCGTCAGGAACGGATCGTTGAGCGCCACGCCGTCGGGGTTCTTTTCGGGAATCTCAGGACAGACGTCGCACATCCGCTCATCGTCGGCAATGACCCAATACCGGCGGACGTCGCTGTAGGCGTACGCCCCCTGCGCCACGCCGGCCGCCCACGCCGCCGTTGTCGCGTCGTTCGCGGCCTGTATCGCGGACGTGCGAGCGAAGGTCTCGGCCCGCCAGCCGACGAGCTTCCGCCGATACGCCTCCGTCATCTTCTCAATCTCGGCCGGTGTCAGCTCGCCGCGGCGGAGCGCCTTGTCGAATCGCCGATCGCGGAGCGTGCGCCCGAGCGCATCGGCCGTACGCCCTTCCTCGAGCGCCCGACGAAAGGAGTTCACGATCCGCACGTCGTATTCCGTGAGGCCGCCCGCCGCCACGGTCTCGCGCACCGCTGCGGCCACCTGGCGCGGCCCGATCCCCTTCGCGATCTCGGTCGCCATTGTTTCCCGCACGCCGGCGCGGATCTCGGCGGACACGCGGGCGAACGCGCCATCTTCCCACCGCTTCACTCCGGCGACGATCTGCGGCGAGAGTACCGGCGCTTGCACGATGATGCGGCCCACACGCGGCAAGGCACGGACCGCCTCGGCGGTGAGCTGGATCAACCCGCTCGCGTAGCGACTACGGAGCGCCTCGGAGGCGGCGATCGCTTCGGGCGAGCCGAACACGGTCGCGAGCGCCCCCTCGATGTCGCCAGCGGCAAGTCGGCGCGTCAGCTCGGCGATATTCGCCCGCGAGAGGGCCGCCACGGCGTCGAGATAGGCACGACGGAGCGACGGCGCGAGGCGATCGGCAAAGCGGAGGATACGCGCCGCATCCCGCTCGGCCGGCGTCACCGGCTACCCTCGGGGGTTCGCGATATCGTCAAGCAGCTTACGGGCGAAATCAGCGGCGAGGTACAGCGCCTCGTCCGGCTCAAGCCCTTCATCGCACAAGGCTCGGAAATACGTCGCCACGGGATGCGAGAGATCCCGAGCGACCGCCCCGAGGGTATCGACGGCGTGCGTCCGTTTCGCTTCGTCCGGTGTGGGCATGGCCGAATTCTAGGCTCACTGTGGCACTTCCGCCTGTGGCGAAACGCCAGAACCGGCGGCTGGGGCCGCCCCGAGGCTCTGCGCCACGTCGGCGGCCTGCTGGCGATCAGCGGCCGCCGCGGCCATCGCTTCAAGCGCGGCCTGTTCGACGTCGAAATCATCCGGCAGCGTGCCCGTCTTGAGCGCCGTGAGCATGGCGTCCAGCGGCAGCCCGCCCGCCTGCCATGCGTCCACCATGACACGGAGGAACGCCGGGTCTCGCACGTCGGCGCGGAAGGAGGTCTCGACGTGGAAATAGGTGTCGCGCACGACCTCACCGCCGAGCATCTCGGAGAGCAGCGCCCCGAGCCGGTTGAGCGAGTCGCGGAAGGACACGGCAAGCGCCGCAAGGCTGGCGTCCTGCCCCTTCTGGTCGATCCGCGTCGCGGTCGCGGTCGCGGCCGTCGAGGATTCGCCACTGACGAACGACAGCGACAGCGACGCGGCGCGGCGTTCGATCTCGGCCAGCTCGCTTTGGGTCGGCGCGAAGGCCTCGGCCGGCGGCGCGATCCATTGCGCGGAGCCGCCGATCGGCAAGTCAAGCGCCTCGGTCGGCCCCATCGTGGTGGCCTGCTCCGCGTCCTGGTACCCGACGCGCACGAGCCACGGGAAGCACGCCTGCTTGAGCGACCAGCGGCGGTCGCTCAGCACGTTGTAATGCGCCCGATTCAGGTGCGCGAGCTCGGAGAGCGGCGGCGGCGATTCCCCGAACGGCTGATCGGGCTCCGCGGCGAACTCCACGACCGGCAGCTCGTCGGTGGTAATCAGCTCCGGCGGCCCGTATGCGATCGCTTCGCCGCGGTCATTCATGCGGAACACCTGCGACTCGTGCGAGCCGCGGGCGATGCGCCGCAGCACGCGGAACTGTTGCACCGACGTCATGCCGAACGCACCGTCGGCCTCGGTGACCACCTCCTCGAGCACGATCTGCGTGAGGATCTCGCGAGCGCCGACGCGCTCGGTGCGGACGCTGCGGACGGAGTCGGCGCGGTAAAGGGTGACATACGGCCTCAAGCCGAGCGCCTGCTCCTCGGCGCGGTTAATCGGCGTGCCGGCGGCCACGGGAGCCGACGCGACGGCTACGACCCAGCCATCCAGCAGCATCGACCGCAGCACGCCACGGCACCACACGGAGCCGCCGGTCTGCCGGCCGTCGATGTCCTGCCACACGGCGGCAAGGCGCGGCGACGTGCCATCCTCAAGCGCCGGCGGTGCGGCAATCATGAGCCCCTCGGCCGAGCGCACGGCGGACGAAAGGAGCCCCATCACTTCCGCCAGCGGCAGCCGCACGGCGTAGCTCGTGGGCGTCTCTCGCGGCAGTCGCGGCAGATAGGTCTCGCCCTTCGCCTGCACGGCGTCGGTGCCCGCCATGAAGTCGCGGCAGCGCGTGCGCTGGTCGTGGTGTAGCGCGAGGCGCGGGTCGGTCCAGGCGGGCGAATTCGTCGGCGCGAGGCTCATATCGTGGTCAGTTAAAGAGGCTGGAAAGGCGAGCGCCGCGCCACGATATCGGCAATCGGAAAGCGGAAGTCGATGTAGTACCCGAGGGCGTCGCTGATATGCGTGAGGTGCTTGTTGGCGTTCTTGTCGATCTCACCAGAGCCGCCACGCACGGCCGGTACGCCCTCGAGATCCTTGACGGTACGCGGCGCGTGCGCGGGATCGACCAACATCCGGCGCGTGCCATCGCTGGAGCAGAGGCGCGTGTTGACGGCGTTCACGCGAGCGCGTTCGCTCGGGTTCGATGGTTTCACATGAAACGCCACGCGAGCGCCGAAGCCCGCAAGCGACTGCGACGCATCGCCACCGCGTAGGACGCGCTTGGCGATGTCCCAATCGCTTCCGGTCGTTTGTGCGGTGCCTCGAGCGCCGCCGCTCGCGTCGCCGTAGACCTCAACGCGGCCGGCGTGCGTGCCCCAATCTTTCAGCAGCTTGCGACAGACGATCTCGGTCGTGCTGTTGTCGTCGATCCAGACCTCACCAATCACGGCCGTGATCGGCTCAGCCGTCGGCGATGGTCGCACCGACTGCACGACGCACGCGACCCCGGGCGAGACGTTGAAGTCGAGCGCGAAGATGAGCGGCTGCTGTGCGTCGTACCGATCACGCAGCCGCGCTTTGTTCGCGTCCGTGAAGGCGTGATAAATGCGCCCCTGAAAGTTGACGAACGACGCTTCGTATTCCTGCGCGAACGTCAGCGCGTCGAGATCGCGCCGAGCGGCCGCGATCTCGTCCGGCGGCAGGATGTCGGCCGAGTGCCAGGTGTACGCGCCCCACTCGCTCGCGTCGCCATGCTCGAGCATCGACGCGACGGCCGCTTGATAACGGTCGTAATAATGGTTCCGGCCTTCAGGCACGCCCGTGAGATCACACCAGCCGTTGCGATCAGCGAGCGCCGGCCGCACGTTCTCGCCCCACGCCCCCGGCTTCATGTTCGCGAATTCGTCCAAGCCGCCGCCGTCCCACGGCGAGCCTTCGATCCGTTCCGGCTTGTCCATGCCCAGGACGACAATCTCGCTGCCGTTCACGAGCCGGATCGTGAGCTCGGATTCGCTCGGCGATCCGGCCCAAAATGGCTTCGTCATCGCCTTGAGATCGGACCAGAAGATCCGCTTCGCTTGGTCGCGCGTCGGTGCCGCAGCGAAGAACCGCGGCGTGTCGTGGTGCGTGATCCCCTCGAGCGTCAGCGCCTTGCGCCGCAGCTTGCGCTTGAACCGTTCCGTCTTGCCGCTGCGGCGGCCCGCCGGCACGATGTTGAAGCGGTGCGGACTGTTCGCATACGCGATCTGCTTCTCGTGCGTGCGAAGCGGGTACAAGCGCGGCACGTCCACGCTCACGGCGCGAGCCCTTCGGCGCGGTCGCTGGCGCGGATCGCCTCACGGATGGCGAGCGCCATCGCGGCTGGATCGGCTTGTGCTTCGCGCTTCTCGTCGAACATCCCGAGATGCCGAGCGACGGCATTCAATGCCGCAAGCTGGTCGTGCATCTTGACCTCGACGCCGTCTTTCGTGCGACGCACGCCAGCAAACAGCCGACGCGCCGCGGGCGAGAGCTTGCGGGTGTCGGCCACAACCACCGTTTCCACACCGAGCCCGACACACTTCGGACAGTCCTCAACGGGATCACGTCGGCCATCGTAGCCCGTGCCGCCGTACTCGTCAAACGTGAACACGTCGGTCGGCTTCCCGTTCTTCCGCTTGCCGAAAGCCTCAAGCGCGGCGGCGCGGCGCATCTCTTGCTCGCGCTCCGTCTCCTGGTACTCGAACCCGTCGCCGTGACAATACCGGCAGCACGTCCGCCGGTATTCGGTGAGCTCATTCGGGTCCGCGTTCGCGAGCGTCCAGAACTGCCGCAACACGGCGTCGGCGGTGATCTCGAGCCGCTCGGCGCGAGCCGCTTTCTCGGCCTGAATCGCGTCAGCGATGACAGCATTTGACAGCAGCCGCGCCCCTTCGCGGTTGGCCGTCGCCTCGCTGTACCCTGCCCGCCGAGCCGCGGCCGTCGCGTTGAGATCGACGAGGTACTCGCGCACAAAGGCGGCCTGTCGCGGCGTGAGGAGATCGGTGGGCATACTCGTAGCTACGCGCCTCGGTCGTGCCACGGCAACGGCCCGCCGCTCGGATGTGCCTACGCTATCGGCACGTTCGCGCCGCTGCTGACGCTTACGCGGCCGTTCGGTCATCGCTCGTCGGTTTAGGCGTGCGGTGATGCAGTTCGGACGGGAGCACCAGCGAGTACACCGCCGCCCCGCGGTCCGCGTCGCCATGTCGGCGGATATATCCCCGCTTCTCGAGCACCAGGAGCGCCCGCCGGACGGTGTCGCGGTGCATGGCGAGCGACATACTCACCGACTGCTGATAGACGCACCGCTCCGCGTCCGACAGCACTTCCACCAGATGCACGAGGACGTGGAACGCCATGTGGTTGCGGATGCGGCTGTCGCGAATACCGCGGCTGATCAGCGGGTGTCGGTGCTGCTCGGTCATGCCGCCCCCAGATCGAGCGTTTCTTGACGGCACCGCTCTGCCGCTATCTCGCAGTTGCGCTCGTCAATCTCGACACCGATAGCCGCGCGACCGCTGTTTCGCGCAGCTACCAAAGTCGTTCCGCTGCCCATGAACGGGTCAAGCACGACGCCACCCGGCTTCACGACCGAAAGTACCCAGCCCATGATGCTCGTCGGTTTCTGCGCTATGTGCTGACGGTCCTTATTGTCGGGCGCTGCGACACTGAACACGCCGGGGATTTGCCTGCCCGTTGGTCGTGGTATGAACGGACCGGCAGTTCCCCATACGATGTACTCGGCCTGCGATGTGAAGATGCCGGGCGCTGGTCGTGCCTTGAGGGTCTTGTCCCATACAGCTAGGCCACGCCACACCCACCCTCCGCATTGGAATGCGTCGGTAGTCGTCGGGAGTTGCCGCCAGTCTGTAAATAGGCACGCCACCGCTCCTGGCTGCGCCCTCTGGAGAGCAGCCGCTGTCCAGAGAGACACCCATGCGAGGTATGCGCGCTGGTCGCGGTTGTCGCCGCTAAACTCTGCGCGATACGTGCGCGTATCGCTGCTCACATACTTGGTCACCGTGCTCGCCATTCGGTCGGATCGCATCGCGCCACCGCTGGAGTACGGCGGGTCTGTGATCAGAGCGTCAAACGTGTCAATGCGAGGGATCACGTCCATTGATTCCCCGTGATAGATCGTCACCGAGGCGTCTTGATAATACGGCTTCATGCTATCCGCCGGGTCGATCGTGAACGTGAGGCGGGCGCGTCGCGGAATCCGCGCAGCGCCGTGAGGTCGATCAGCTCCCGACACTTCCGCAATGCCTCGCCACGGCCCGCATCACGGGCTAGGAGCGACAGCAGCGCCCGAAAGGTGTCGAGCCCTTCGCACACGGTCGCGAGGCTGCCGGTGTGCCATTCTGCCAACAGCCAGCGGTGTTGTGCGGCCGTGAGCTTCCCGCCAGGTCGTTTTAACTCCACCCATACGCGAAGCCGGCGGCCGTCGTGAACATATCGGCGATCCGGTAAGCCTTCCTCGATCATCGAGGCTCGGCTCTGCGAGTAGTTCTCAACACGCCAGCCGAGTTGTGTTGCAAGCTGGTCGCATAGCGCCACTACCTGCTTTTCCGTCATGCGAGGTTGTAAAGGCGTCATCATGCTGCCGCCCTTCGCTTTTCCCAACGATCGTGAAAGCCTCGGCTCTTACCCAAATGCCAGCCAGAGCGACCCTTTTTCGCCATGTCGATTGCGTTGTCTTGCACGGTGCCAACAAACAAATGTGCGGGATTGACGCACCCTCTGTTGTCGCACGTATGGCAAATGAGCATCCCGTCTGGGATAGGGCCGTTCTCGGCTTCCCACGCGACGCGGTGCGCGTACAGCACCTTACGCGATGGGGCACCCTCGCCGATTTGCCCGTAACCGTTCTTACTTTTTGCCCCCGTCCATTCGTGACAGCCTGAAGAAGTCGGAAGAACCTTCTCGGCAAACCGTTCGCTTATAGGGCGCTTGGTGCGAGACGCTCCGCGCCAAAATGCGTTTGCGTTTTCGCTCATGCGACACCAGCCGCACGCGCACGCTGCCTGAACAGCCGGTCGGTGTAGTCCTCGACGGCGCTTGCCATGTGCCGCCACTCCTTCGCCGTGAAGCGTGCCGGCAAGCCGCCAGCGTGCGCCTCGGCCTCGGTGAGACGCCTCCGCGTCTCGCCGGTGCCGGTGTCGATGCGATCGCCTGACGTCATGCAGCGTCCTCCGTCGGGAAGTCGGCCGGCGGATCATCCGTCGGCGGGTTGAACAGCCGGAACTGTTGCCGGAAGTGTGCGACGGCGTCGGCGGTCGCTTTCCGGCGGGCCGCGATCTGGTCCTCGGTCTCGTCCACCGCGGCCACGATCGGCACGGCGACGATCTTCCCCTCTTCGTTGCGTTCGCCGCGCGTCGGTGCGGCTGGCGTGGTCCGTGCGGCCGTTGCCGTGATCTTCGCCGCGAGCCGCTCCTCCGCCGTCGCCGGTTCCGGCTTCTGGTCTGCAACGCGCCGCAAATAGCCCCTGAAGAGCCGGACAGAGAAGGCCGCGCCGTTCGCGGCCATTTCGGCGACGGCGCGCATCACGTCGCAGACGTCGGCGTTCCGGCCCGTCGTCTCACCGCGACAGACCTTCATGCCGGACGCGAAGCTGTACAGCTCGAGGATCAGCGCGTCCGGGTGCGGGTGATCGCGGAGCAGCGCGTCGAGCGCCATCGACTCGTGCGGCAGCGCGGCGGCGCGAAGCTCCTGCTCTTGCTGCGCGTAGGCACTTACCGGAAGTGCAGCCGGTCGCCGCTCGCCGCCGAACCGATCGTCAAGCTGGCGATGCTCGGCAGGCGTGAGCGATTGAATGCCGGTGCGGCGAATGCGGATCGCCTGACCGACTGCCGGTGCCTCGTCGCTGCATCCGACCTGCACGGAACTAGCAGTCGTACTAGCAGTCGTAGTCGTAGTAGTATCCGTAGTAGAAGCCGCATTGCTGGCAACCTGTGTAGCGGTGGCTGGCCCATTGCTTGCCACCTCTGCATCTCGGCTGCATCTCGGCTGCATCTCGGATGCATCGGGGATGCAGCTCGGATGCAGCTCGGATGCAGCTTCGATGGAGCGCGGCGGCATCCCCGGAATCGTCGGGTCGGCCTTTTCCTGTGGGTGAAAATTCTGGTGCATTGCCAGCGTCGGGATGCAGCCGTACCGCTTTCCGTTGACCGTGTAGGTCGTCACGAAGCCAAAGCGGTTCAACGCGTCCAGCACTTCCGCGAAGTCCACGGTGTCGTACGGCAGGATCTGGAGCTTGAGTTCGCGGGGTTTCCACGCGAACAGCCCGCGCCGGTCACACTGACACCAGAGCCCTTGGAAGCCGAGGCGGAGCGGCAGCCCGCTCTGCACTTCCGCCTCATAGAGCTCGGCGTGCTGGAAGAAGGCCGGGGAAACGAACCGCTTACGCGCCACGGGTGCCTCCTGGTCGGCCTGTCTGCACGGGAATCCCGCGGGCGAATTCGATCAGCTCCTCGAGGGCGTTCGCGATCTCGGTCCGCTCGGCGATCGTGATCGGCAGCAAGGGCACGCGCAGCCGGTCACGGTGCCGGCGGGCGATGCGGAGCACGATGTCGCGCTGCGCGTCGGTCTGGATCATCGGGCATCCTCAGGAAAGGCACGCGCCGCGAGCCGAGGCTCCGCGGCGGCACGGTCGGCGAAGCGTTGCGCGAAATCGGCGAGGTCACGGAGCACGGCAGCGATCCGCTCGCGCTCGGCCTTCGCGCTCGGCGTGGAAAACGGGAGCCGCGCCGCGAATCCCTTCGCGTCGCGGATCGTGCGCTCGAGCTCAGTGCGGGTCTGGATCATGCGGCCACCTTGGTACGCTTCCGCTTATCAACAGCGTGCGCCAGCTTCGCCGATAGCATGATCGTTGGTCTGATAGCATCGGGCGCGGCATCGTATCCGAGACGTCCGCGTCGGCCGCCATTCAAACGCGGAAGAATCGCCCTCGGGACACATGTCCAGTTGGCTGCGTCGGTGTTCATCCGGTTTCCGTCGATGCTCTTGAGCGCGTGCCCTTCCGGAATCTGCCCGTTCAAGGCTTCCCAGTTGATGATGTGCGTTTGCCGCCAGTTCTTGATCCACGACACCAGACGCTCGTCGGATACCTTGGTGAACTGGTATCCCTTGATGATCCGGACACTACCGATCGGCCGCCAGTTACGCGGAACTTGCGCCTTCTTGTACTGTGTTTGGCGCATACGTCCGGGGGACCAGCCTTCCGGCCGCTTCACGCCTTTATTCATCGGCGCGGCTCCCCTGGCGTAGCGCGTTGCCGCGCCGATTGTGCTTCCGCGTTGCAACCGTCCGGCCGCTGGCGTGGAGAGGTACTCGGAAGACTTCCGCAAGCCGAGCTTTCGCGCCCGATGGACCACAGACGCCACAGAGCGGCCGAGTGCGGCGGCAATTTGTGCCGTCGGCGTATCGGCAAACGCTAAGCACAACTCGAAATCTTCCGCATCCGTGAACGTCTCTCGGTATGTCGTCCAGCCGTGACGCGTGCAGAGCGCCTTGATATGCGAGACACTCACGTCCGTCCGGCCGAACGCGGCGACAAACGCATCGCGCACGACCCTCCGCGGCATGTCCCGACGCGCCCAGATGAACGCGAGTTCGGCCTCGCTGTATACAATGCGGGCGCGCTTCATGGCATCAGCTCCTTCGTTCCGCTCGGCAGCGCCATCGTTGCCGGAAGTTGCTTCATCATCGCGCCACCATGCGCGGCAATCAGCTTCGCTCCTTCGAGTTGCAGTGAGGCGGTATCGACGATTCGGTCGGCAATCTGCACAACAGATTGTGTCCGCTGGATTTCATGCGCGAGCGCGTCCTCTGTAATCGACTCGTCGGTGAGCCGTTCCAGTTGAGCAAAAAGGATGTCGTTGAGGTCAGTAAGTCGATTCTTCATACGCCCCTCGCCGGGTGCGCGTAGTCGAGCGCGACCTCGTCGCGCCGCGTCGCTACCGGCAGCCCGAGCGCCCGCGCCCGGATCGGATGGACCCATGCCGGTCCCCCTGGCGTCGGATCGGGTCGCGGCTCGCGGCCGAGGTGATACAGCTTGTGCGTGCCTTTCACGCGACGCTGCGACGTGGTGTGCAGCTTCTTCGCGATCACGGCACCGCGGAGCGTGCGGCCGATCAGCGACAGCGATCCGCACGCGAGCGCCTCGGTGAGGTCGGTGACGCTCGACGGCCCGTGCTGCTGGATGTGCGCGAGGATGTGCGGCAGCGGATCGCCAACGGTGGCGTTAAGCGGCGTCATGAACGCCCGCTCAGTGTCCCATCCGTTCCGCATCCGCTCCCGTGCCACTTCCCGCGGCACAATCGCCCGCTCGCGCCACGCCTCCCACATCGCCTGCATCGTCGGGACGCCGATCTTTTTCACTCCCACGATGCACCTCGGCCGACCAGCGTGGCGACGAACGCGAGGCACCGATCCAGCAGCGGGAGCGCGGCGTGCCAGACCTGCACGGCGGCAATCGCGGCAAGACACGCGAGCGGCCAATACATCGCGGCGGTCATGCGGCCACCATCCACACGATCGCGGCACGACCCGAGGCGGTGCGCTTCCGACCGGCGTCCCGGAGGAACCCGAGCCGCTCGAGCTCCTTGCGGCGCGTGCGGATGCCGCTGTCGGACTGCCGAGGCAGATCCGTGACGTTGCACCATCCGCCGTACATGCCGATCAGCTCCTCGTCCGTCATCGGCCCCGATGCCCGCAGCACGCGCAGCACGGCGGCCTGAGAATCGCGGAGCGTGTCCGGCGTAATGCTCGCCGCGGCCTCGTGCGACGTGTCAGGGTCTGCCCGACGTGCGAAGGCGAAATCGGTGCTTATCATACGGTATACTCCGAATCCTGCCCGTCCGTCTCGGCGTTGAGGCGAAGGGCCGACCAATACGCGGTCGCGGCCTCTAGTTCAGCGTCCCGCGCCTCTCGCTCCGCATCGCGGCGGGCGGCATCACGGTACAGCGCCACCGATGCGGCGACGCACGCCAGCGACAGCGCGGCAAGGAACAGCTCAGGTGCGTACGTCATGCGGCCACCTCCGTCGCTAGGAGGACGAGCTCGATATGCGGACGCCGTCCCGGCACACGACCCGGCACGAACTCGACATCGGCCATGCGGCGGGCATAGAACCGCACGAGGTCCAGCGAGCAGCCCATCGCGGCGGCAATGTCCCGCGGGCGCGTGATTCCGTCGCGGATGTTCTCGCGGATCTGCTCAAGCCGTACGTCGGCCGCCTTGTGGATCTCGGGCCGGATCGTCGGACGGCGCTTCGGTCGTGTACTCATGCGCTCACCTTCCGCGATCCCTTGGAGCGGCGGCCAACGAACGGACGGGTATTCCCTTCGGCATTCAGGTCGGCGTCGCCCTGCGCGACCGCCTCAGCGATACACTGCGCTTCGACGCCGTACGCGAGATCACGCCCAATCCCTGCCCAAAGCTGGACCATTTCGGTTTCATGACCGGCGGCGCTTTCGGCGGCCAGCCAATCGCGAACCGCCGGCGTTTCATGATGCCCAAGCCACCGTGTCCACGGAGCCGACGTCGAGCCGATGTAACGCATACGTGCCGGCGCTCCGCTTGAGCGAAGCCCATAGACTACGCACCACCCCCCGATCGATGAGGCAAGGATCACCGGTGCGTTTGGCACCCTGCGGGCCTCCCCGACCGTCGCGGCAAGTTGCTGCTTCACGGCCTCAAGCTGCTCGTTCGCGTAATGCAGGGCGTCCAACGCCCGCGTGACATCGGACACGAGACTAGCCAGTCCTCGCGCCATCATCTCCTCGAGCTGGGGCTCCCAGCCTGTTGTGTCGCGTGTTGTGTGAGGTGACCGGAACGGACCGGACGCCTCTGCTCCTGCCGACCTAGCGGCACCGGCCGTCCCTATGTACCGTCCTACTGGAGCGCCCTTTGGAGCCGGAGATCTCGGTTCGATTCCGAGTGGGCCTATCGTGTTACGTGTCATGGTGTTACGCCTCCTTGCGTGCGTCCGATCCGGACGCCGCTGTTGTGTCGGGTGTTGTGTGGGCCGCGGAATCGCCCGCCGTGCCTTGGCGAATAAGGCGCGCGACCTCGTAGTCGAATTGCAGGTAGATCTCCGCTGTGAGTGCCTCGCTGGCGTGTCCGAGCCATTTCGAGATCTCCCATAACGGGTAGCCATCCATCAGCGCCCGGATGCCGTAGCTGTGGCGCGTGTCGCGCAGCCAGTAGCCCGCGTGCCCTTCTGCCTCCGCGGCGTCATGCCACGCCATAGTGATGGTGCGCGGCCCAACGGGACCGATCAGCGGCACCGACGGCAGCTTGCCTTTGCACCACTCGCGCAGAATCGGCGCGGCCCACGGCTCAAGCCGCACGCCCTTCCGATTCCGGCCGGCGGTCTTGGTGCCGGGGAGGTCCACGCGATGCTCGAGCCCCTTCGCCTTGTCCGGCTTCGCGCCGACCGCGAGGAGGTGCAGGTCGCGGACGTGCATCCTTGCGACCGTCGAGCGATCGGCCCCACTCGCCGCGCAGAGCACCAGGGCGATGCGGACATCGCCGGACGTGCGTGCGATGATCGCCTGATCGACGTCCGCCGTCCGCCAGACCGTGCGTTTATTCGCCTTCGGTGGCCTCGGCACCTTGTCGCGATCCGCGCACGGGTTCGAGTCGAGCACGTCATGCACGACGAGATACCGGCAGAACGCCGACCACGCGTAGAGCTTGTGGCGCTTGGTGCCGCCGCCGCCCGTCTCTTGGTTGAGTAGATCGCGGATGCGCCCCGGCTTGAGCTCGTGCGCGTACGTGACCTTGGCGAGCAGGAGATCGACGTGCTTCCGCTGATCGCCCCACGTCGCCGGTGCTTTCGCCTTCGCGTCCGCCGTCCAGCCATCGAGGAAATCGACCAAGCGCACCGCCGACAGCTCGGCGCGTAACGTGTCCAGTGCCTTTTTCCGGTACGCGTCCCACAGCCGATCGATCGTCAACGGCTGCGGCTTGATGACGAGGGCGCGAAGCAGTTCCCACTGTTTTTCATCGGCGAGCGCCTTGCACATCGCATCAAGGCGACGCGCCAGCACGAGGCTGGTCGTGCCAGTGCTGAGCTGCTTTGAGCCCGGTCCTGTCGGGACGTAGATGTACTGAATACCAGCCTTCCCCCGCGCGAACGGCGTCATCACGCAGCCCCGCGTTGTGCATCCTGTGACACGACGTGCGTTAGATGCAGCCGGAAAAACGCAATGGTCTCGATGGGGTCAAAGAGCACGCGCGAACCGAACTTGATCCGCGGACACATGGACGCCCGCAGCGTATCGACGTGAATCGCGCCGCACCGCTGCGCCGCTTCGTCGATTTCCCAGAGCACGAGCGGGTGACCGGTTGGCACGGTCGCCTTCTCAATGTCCGCGGTAATGGGCGCGGGGAACGGGCGAATCTTGCTCATGCGCCGTATTGCCCGTCAGGCACCACCAGCAGCGGTGTGGTGTGGTTGTTCCGGCGGACCAACATCCCGCCGGGGATCGCGTCGAACGTGTCTGAATCGGAGACGTAATGCTTCGGGCCGCCCGCCTCGCACGCGGCGCGGAACTGCCGCCGTCGTGCGTCCTGCGTGCGTGCCTCGACACTGGGCGCGAGACTTTCAGCATCGGCGGTGCTGGCGTCGTCGGCGCACATCACTCGGCCCCCGGAAACAGCAGGTCAGTGGCGGTCGCACTGGGTGTTACATTTTTGGCGTCGGTGGTGCTGCCGAAATAGCCGCGCACCAGACCGCACAGCATGAGGTACTGGTCGGCCTCGTAGGGCGTGCCACGCGAGCCGATAAAGTCGAAGAGATCGGAAGA
>ERZ650310.118-NODE-118-length-23119-cov-43.936481_pt1 | contig 23119 bp, 33 predicted proteins | sample MGYA00376246_ERZ650310 | MGnify/ENA primary metagenome ERZ650310 (study PRJEB26733, sample SAMN07839286) | wastewater metagenome | biome: small river; feature: stream; material: water | place: USA: North Carolina | collected 2016-03-01 ...
CACGCCACAGCATCCGCGACTGTGGTCGCGTCAAGCCGGGTTCATGATGACCCTGGGTTTACAACGTCCAGGAACACCACGCCACACCACTGTTACACCCGTATTTCTTCCGCGATGAAGGCCATGCTCAGCGCCAGCCACCCTGCCACAGCAGGACCACGTACCCCGAATTACTCGGCCACCGGTTAAGGGAGGTGTGAACCACCCATCAATTCCTTCAACACCCAACAATAACGGGGCGCATGGCGCAGGCGGAAGCAACATTTTGCCTCGGTCGGGTCGCCCTGCGCAGCTTGCCGACTTCATGCCTTCATGCCCGTGCTCAAATCACGGTTGAGCCCCTTCGGGTGTGTATTCATCAAGCGTGACGACTGCACCAACTAGCCCAGTCCACCGTATGTCCAGGCGGCCAGAAACCTCAATCATCACGCTTGATGACCCTACACCCAGAACACTGAACCGGGCGCAAGGAGCCAAGTCGGGTTACGTCTCCCGCGCGTGCTTTCAACGCCGTATTCGCTTGTTGGGTCTTCCACCCACTGGCACTAATTGCAGTCCATTTTTTGCGCCGTATCGCTTCTATGCCTTGCGGCAAGTGCTGCGCGATGTCTGAATAATACTCCAAAAAGATCAGAGTTTTTGAAGCCCATCAAAAAAAGTTTGATCAAAAATCTTCTGCATGACCGGATTGCGCACCGGCATGGCCTGCACGACTTCACGTGCATCCATGAAATACTGACGCCGCCGCTCGGTGGGCCAGTCTGGCGGGTTGTCGGTCAAGTCGCGCAGGTTTGCGACCTTGTCCGCCATCTTCACCAGGGCAGCGCGTGCGCTCATCTTCTTGGCGTGGGCTATCTGCATCGCCAGCTTACCGTCGGGGCTCGTGTCGTCGTTGGTCAACTCCATGACCGTGTACGCGACTTCATGACCGAACTCGCGGTACAGGTCCGCGTACCCAACGCCGCAGTCCTCGATTGTGTCGTGCAGCAGCGCGGCCTGCAGGGTGACGATGTCGCTTATGTCCGCCTCATCCGCCAGGATGCGGGCGACGGCCCGGGGGTGCGTGATGTAGGGGATGCGCGCCGCGCCGGGTAAGCCCTTGCGGAACTGGCCCGCGTGCAGGCGTTCAGCGAGGACGTCGGCCCGGCGGTATTCGGTGGTCACTCTGTGGCCGCTCCAGGTGCTGGAGCCTGCTGGGCGTCGGGCTGGGCCTGCTGTCCGCCCATCATGCGCTGGGCTTCGGCCTCGTCGATTTCCGTGCCCCAGTCAACGTCTCGGGGCTGTCCGGCGCCGCGGTAAGGAACGAACGCCGTGCCGTCCCAAATTTCTTGCGGAACACCGCGGGCCGGTCCACGGAACAAAGCGCCTTCGTTTTCAATGTAGATCATCGGGGTATCTCTCTAAACAACATAATCATTTTAGAGGAAGTCAGAGCCTTCTGCATAGGCTTTTCGTCGCCTTTTTGCCCGGTGTTGCCGCCACCCGACGCTTTGGTCCAGACGGTGTCGTAAAGCTCCTTCTGAGCGTTCACGGCGTCCTCAAACTTCGCCCTGTCGGCCTCGTCCCATTGCTCGACCGGCTTGTCGCCGTTCTTGGCCTTGAGGCTTCGCGTCACCTCGTAATCTTTGTGGCCCTTTTCTTTCGCCAGGGTCATCGCCTTCACGTGGATCTGCAATTCAGCCAACATGCCGTTGGGCAGCTTCACGATCGTCATGAGGTCGCGGTAACCCTCGTCGGTCGGTTTCGAGAACCGGTCCTTTGGTTTCTGCGCGAGCTCGATGCCCACCGACTTCAAATGACTCAGCGCCTGGGTGACGTTCGACATACCCGGCACGCTGATCGTTGCGCGCACGATGTCGCGAAGCTGGGACCAGTCGCCCTTGTAATCAGACTCGACTTTCTCGCGCGCACGCTTCTCGCCTTTGAGCGGTGCCAGGAACAGGAAACCCTTGTCGTTCTCCCACTCGTCGGGCGTGATGTCCTCGGGCTTCTTGCCGGACTCCAGGCCCATGACCTGGGCGACTTTGCCCAATTGCTCACGGAACTGCGCCAGACCCTCGGTTCCTTTTTGAACCAGTTCTTCCCACGACTTCGCGGGCTGGTTCACCTTGTCGGGCAGCGCGGCCAAGTCTTGCTCACTGAACAGCTTCCCAGGTGCGGCCGCATTGGCACCGGCGGATTGTTCCTCGTGCGGCGCCTTGTCTGGCGCTCCTTCGCCGTCCCAATGGTGGGTGACCTTGTCGTGCGGTACGCGGTGCTCGCCGCCCTCGGGGTCGCGCACAGTGACGCCGTGCTCGCCAGCAGCGGCCACTTCGCCATGCCCGCGGTGTTGGCCGTTCTGAAACCCGACGTGTTGCCCACGTTGCGCCGGTGGGGCACCAGAGCCGCCAACGCTCACCCAGCGCGACGTCTGGACGCCGTTCTTGTCGGTCATCGTCTTCTTGCTCAGACCGGGCCCGGGGGGCGCGCCGCCGGTGACCAGTGCGGCCTTCATGAACAGCAGATACGGGCGTTGCCCCGATGATTTCATGACCATGGGGTCTTCCTTCGCCTCGTTGGGCATTGCCAAATATCGGCGCTTACCTGCGCCGTCCTGAACGATCATCCCGTCTTCGCCATGGTCGACGACGTTGTACCGTTGTTGCGCGCGCTTCTTGTGACCGGCGACGTGCTCCCACTTGAGCCGGTGGTGCTCGCCGCCGTGCTCGACGGTGCAGCCATGGCGTCCAGTGGCGACCACTTTGCCGGACAGCGGCGCGCCTGCCTTGTGGAAATAAACCTCGTCGCCCACGTAAGCGGTGGGCTGGTTGTCGGTGGGCTTCATGCGCGCTTGATGGTGAACACGGGCACAGCCCAGAACTGGCCGTCCAGGTATTTGTAGACCTGCCAGCCAACGACGTATTTGAAACCCTGAATCGGAACTGCGACCGCCAGCGTTGCGAGCCCGGCAACGATAAGCGCCGGGTCACCGTGCACACCAAGCAGGCCCGCAACGAGATACACCAGCGCGCCGGGTATCAGCCCAAACAGAACCGACCTGGGCAAGCCCATGATGCCCGCATGCCGCCACACGTCGCCGCGTTCCCAGAACCCATAACCCTCGGGGATGTAGTCCGTTGTCGGTTTCCCGATCGCGCGGGCCAAGCCAAACGCGCGGTTACGCAGGCCAAGCCAATAGTACGTGCACACCCACTTACCCCAGACCACATAGACCTTTTCGACGGTGGGCTCGTATAGGCCGCCGGGCAGTCTCTCGTCTGGCGTCTCAAACCACGCCAGCCAGCGCGGGAGGTCGCCACGAATGAGCGGGAACCGCCCGTCAATGTCGCGCGTGATGTCCCGGTCCCAGCGCGCGAACCACATCAGGAACGGCAGCACCAGCGGCGGAACGATCAAACTCACCAGTGCCAGCACAAAGCCAACCAGCGGCGTCAAAACGTATTTCATGGTTGCACCTTAAAAATTGGGAGTCCGAAGGCCTTCGCCATGTCGGGCGGTGGGGCGTCAGCGTCTGGGCCGTCGCCTTGTGCATCAGGGTTTCCGAAGTCTTGGCCGCCGTCGCCGTCCTCGGGTTGCCCGAAGTCTTGGCCGTCCTGCCCACCGGCGTCGTCACCTTCGTCAGCTTGCCCAGGCGGTTGACCGGGTTGACCATAGTCGGCGTTCTGTTCTTGGTTCTCGGCCTGCCATGCGCCCACCAGCGACGGATTCAGCGGCGCCTCGCCCCAGGAACCGTCGGCCTTGTCCAAGCCGTCCATGGCGCGCATTTCATTGACAGACAGCGTCAGCTTCTGGCGCTCGAATACGGTCTTGGGGTCTTCCTCATCGAGCCCGGTGAACACGAGCTCGTATTTGTCGCTGAACTCGCTCAGCGCGTATTCGCTCAGCGTGGACTCCAGGTAGGACAACAGTGGCCGCAGCCCCTTGTCCTTGCTGTTGGCGATCTTTTCCTCGGTATCGTCACCGCTCAGCGACGACTTGCCGGTGGTGAATGACTCGAAGTTGATTTCATCCGGTGCGATGCCGTAAATCGCGCAAATGATCGACGCCAAGAACGTCATCCACTTGCCGAACATGAGCTCGTCAACGTGGCCGCCGATTTCAGTGAATTCAGCTTTTGACTCTTGGTCCTTGGACACCATCACGGGCATGGCCCAGGCGTTATTGATGCCCTTGACCATGCCGTTCCAATACCGCTTGAACGCGGCAATGTCGCCGTCGTCGTAGTTGCCGTACAGGTTCAACATCCCCTTGGGGATGGCGTTGGAGTCGAAAAACTTGGTGTTGTACGTGAAGGCGTTCAGGAACCCGGTCACCACACGGATAAGCAGTTCAGTCTCGGCCATGCCATAGCCGCCCACGCCGACGTCGGTGCGCGGGTTGCGTGGCACATAAATCAGGTCGTCGTAGGTGTACGCCGCGCGGATCTGGCCCTGCACGACCTGCAGCGCGAAAATCTCGTCGTCGCCCTTGTAGCCAACCTCGGAGCACAGCCGGATTGTGGCGCCGTCGACCGCATACATGCCGTCCAGGCCCAGCGACTTGTCGCGCTTCCACTCCGTCTCGATCGCCATGCTGTCCATGGTCAGACTGTCGCGCGTCAACTTCGCGAGAAAGCCGCTGAAGTTGTCGCGCTTCAACCGCATGCGCTGACGCGGGCGAGTCTCCCAGCCGCAGTTCAGAACGAACGTCTCCAGCATCTTCATCGCGTCCTTCTCGGACTGGTCAACGTTCTCCTGGGCCTCTTTGCTGGCGATCTTGAACCCCAGGCCTTTGCCGCCCTTTTGAGGACGTGCGAAGCGGGAAATTTGACGCTGACGGGTCATGATGACCGCATTCAGGATGGGGGTTTGCTCCACCATGGCGCGCATCTGGTCAAAGCCGAACTGCCCAGGCCGCTCGAACCAGTCGCCGTTCACGTTGATCTGCATGTCGTCGATGAACACCGACTGCATGCCGGGTTTGCGGTCTTTCACCGCGTTAGACGGGAACGGGATGACGTTGGCGCGCTGCAGCGACTTCGCCATGGCTTGGTCTTCCAAGTCACGATTGATGAAGTCGATTATGGGCTGAATGTTCGACGCCGGGATGAGCTCGGACAGGGCCGCGGGCATGGCGGACTTTTGAAGTTCGGCCATGGCGTCTTGCCGCTCGTCGGCGGGCGCGCGAGGGTCGAACGCGGTTTTACGTGCAGCATCTGTCATGCCCGAAGGGTAACGTCACGACAGGTAGGAAAATAAACCTTGATCAAATTTGGAGGTATAGTCATAATTGAGCAAGCCGACAGGGCGTCAGCCACGAACTGATTTCCAGTCTGTTTATTTGATCAATTTTCCCCAGCTACGCGAGTAGACGCCAATGTCCCGGGCGCAATTCGGGCTCAATCATCACATCAACATGCACAACACACTGAATGCGACAGAGCGCAATATAAATTACCTGCGAGAGAAAGCCATTGCAGCCAACAGCGCTTTTTTGGATGCTCATGCAACAAGAGATGGGTACATTTCCTTATTAAAAGAGCAATTTACTGACTATGCAAAAAAGCGGATTTTCAAAGGTGGAAAATTCAAACCCTGGGACTGTGTTTCACTTCCTGAAACTGCGGGACTTACGGCGGGTATTTGGAGCATGCCTTGTGATGAAAACTTTGCCTATATCGACTCCGACTTCAAATGCTGGGTAGCGATGCGCCGCGTCAAGCTGCGTAAGGATGGCGTCATGGCCGTGTATCAAGACGGATATATACAACCAATGAACCTTGATTACGTGCTGTCAAATGCAGTTGCGGTGCAAGTGCCGCCGCCAAAAGGAACCAAATAGTCGAATCAAAAAATCAATCTTCAAATTTAATATCATGTTCAAAAACGCATCAATCTTCAAAATCACTTTGCCCGAGGCAATGGCCTACACAACCTTGGAGCTCGGCCTCAACGCCCAAGCATTCAAGCCGTGCAGCCCATCGCAGGACAGTTCATCCGGCTGGGTGCCACCGCGCGGCGAAGTGCATGGCCCGCTGGTGGAGAACATCGCCGGTCACCTGTTCCTCAACCTCATGACTGAAACCAAGTCGGTGCCGAAGGATGCACTGGACCGCGCTGTTGCCGACGAGTCCGCCAAGATCCTGCAGGCCACCGGTCGCAAGCCGGGACGCAAGGAAACACGCGAACTGCGCGAAAACAAATACCTTGAAATGCTGCCCATGGCGTTTTCTTCACGGTCCGCCGCCATGGTGTGGATTGACCTGGAGCGCAAGCGCTTGGTGATCGACGCGACGTCCGGCACGGTGTTGGACCTTGTCCAGTCAGCCCTGGTCCAGTCCATCGAGGGCGTCACCCTTCAAAATCTGGTCACCCAGTTGAATCCGGCTGGCGTCGCCGCCGCGTGGCTGACTGAGGGCGACAATCTGAGCGTCGATGGCCGCGGCGGGTTTTACGTTGCCCGCGGCTGTGAACTGCAGTCGTGCGACGAGAACAAGGCCACGGTGCGCTATGTCAAACACCACCTGGACAACGACGAGGTGCGTGCCCACCTCGCAGCAGGCAAGGTCGTGCGCCGTCTGGACGTCACATACAAGGACCGCGTCGGGCTGACGCTGGGTGAAACCATGACGTTGCGCAAGCTCAATTTCCTCGACGTCGTGTTTGACGGTCGCGCGGAGGCTGTGGACCGCTTTGACGCTGACGCCGTTCTGCTGGCGGGCGAACTGTCTCCGCTGATTGATGACCTGATTGAAGTGTTTGGCGGCGAAGCGAAGGAAGAACCCGCGCAAGCCGCCCAGGACACCCACGCCGCCGGTGACGGGCCCGACCCGCTGTTTGATCAAGCCAAGGCGATCGTGCTGGAGAATCGCAAAGCCAGCATCAGCATGGTGCAGCGCTATCTGCAAATTGGCTACAACCGCGCCGCCCAACTGCTCGAAGACCTGGAGAAAGCCGGTATCGTCAGCCCCATGGCGTCGGACGGCTCGCGCAAAATCCTCGCCTAACTAGCAACCACCACCGCAACATAGTAACCCCGGGCGCAGGCCCGGCACATCATGCACACACCCGAACAAGCAAAAACCCTTTGGTGCCCGATGACGCGCGTCGCTCAAATTGGCGCAGCGGAGACAAGCGCCACGTACAACCGCGCCCTGGTGAAGACTCATGCACGGATCGGTCTGGCAGACCCCGAGAACGAGGGTGAAACCGTCAACGCCAGCATGCTCAAGACAGAAGTCCAGATTTCAGTGTCGGCCCTTTGCATTGGCGACAAGTGTGCCATGTGGCGCTGGGTGCCCGCCCCCAGACCAAGAAGCAGTGGCGGATACGTGCCACCAATCGAGCCAGCCACACATGGGTATTGCGGCCTCGCCTGGAGTCGAGCGGCATGACCTACACCACCCAGCCGGGAACGCTCCAGCATCGCGCGCTGGCCGTGCTGCGCGCCTTGCCGCCGGGCTCCAGGCTTTCCACGATCGAACTGGCCGAAGCCGTGGACAACACGCCGGACGCGGTCGCTGAGGCCATGACACCAGCGGTCAAAGCGGGCGCGATCGCCTGTCATGGGCGGTTCGCCAGCCGGTTCTGGTCGCTGGGTGACGGCGTGCCGTTGCCACTTCCAGCGGACTACGAACCAGATAAACCCATAATGTCACGGGAAAAAATGGCTAAGAAGCGCCCACTAACCCGCAATGGAGTTGCCATTAGTCTTTCGGATGACTAAGTCCTAACGATTCCATGAACGTGCTCAATTAGGATAATGTCCCATTTTGGACTCCACACCGGATCGCCCACCGTGTACTAAGCCGCTCGAAAAAAGAAGCGGGAGAATATTGTGGCAGTCCGTCGCCAGAGCATGCTTTCGACAATGCGAAAAACGAGGGTATTTGACTACGTGGAGTCCAATGTATCTCAGCCCATCGGCATCGGTGATCTTGCCAGCCATGCCGCGCTGAGCCGTCACCATTTTTGCCGGGCTTTCCACGCCGCAGTCGGCATGCCACCAATGCGCTACGTTCTTGTGCGGCGCGTTGAGGCATCGAAGGTCATGCTGCGCGACGACGGCGTCAGCATCGCGGAAGTCGCCTATGCCCACGGGTTCAGCAGCCAGAGCCACTACACCACGGCATTCAAGAAAATCACCGGCATGACACCATGCGAATACCGAAGAAACAGAGTCTGAATCTGTTTACGCGGTGACGAGAAACCCGCGCCAGCATTGACGATACGGGGGTTTTCTCGATTGCCGTGTGATACGCCGGGCGCAGGTCGGGCGCTCAGACCCTGGGCATGAACAGCACACACTTGGGGTCACGCACACCAACCATCAGCCCGCGATCGTTGCACATGCCCGTCTCGTCGTCGCGCGCCGTGCACCGTCCACAGACCTCGCCCACCGGCGCGTCTTCAATCATCTTGGTCACCGCCGTGGGCAGGCCGTGCATGTTGAGTTTTTCGGCCTTGTCTTTCATTTCCAGTTCCTCGCTGCCGCCCTGGGGAATGATGAACGTCGCGGTACCGTGCGAGCGGGCCCAGGCCACATCGCACAGCATGTTCGCGTATGAAAAGTGGGGGTCGATGCCCACTTTCTTGACGCTGCGCTTGTACTGGTTTGTCTCGTCGTCTTTTTCGGCCACCAAGGCGGTTTTGGTGAAATGGTGGAATGCCCGCGGCAACACCGGAATGGTTTGGGTCTTGCCCTTTTCGGTGACGTCCTGCACCAGCCCTTGCGGGTCTGGGAACAGGCACAGCGGCACCGGGTTGCCCGCCTTGTCGGTGTTGATGAACCGGGCCATGGCGACCTGCATGCACTTGTACTGGTCCATGCGCAGGGTGTAGCGGTCCCGGTCTTCCTCGCTCGTGCGGCGCTCGCTGACGTCCAGCTTTGGCGCGTCGCCCCACTGAATCATCCCCTCTTTGACCTGTCCGAAGCTGTCGCAAATGAACACGCGGCCCTTGTGGCGGCCAGCGAAGCGCTTCGCGTCGTTGTAGTTGGGGTTGATTTCAACCACGCACACAGCGACGCCGTAGGCCTCCATGAGCGTGTCGCAGCGGGCGAACGGGTCCGCGTCGTAGATTTCCTCGACGTGCACCACGGCTTGCCGCCCGTCGGGCAGTCGTTCCTTGATGACCACGACGTTGAAATTACCCATCTGGTCGATGCCCATGAAGCACCCACGCGCGCGGGTCTTCCAGGTGATACCGGCGGCCTTGCCCGCGGCGACGCAATTCGCCAAGTGCTCCAGGGTGACCGGCACCTGGGACGGGTCCAGGTAGGGCTTGCCCAACTTGCGGTTGTAGAAGTTCTTCATGTCCGTCGCGCTTTGGTAGGCGGTCAGGATTTCATCAGCGCTGATTGTCGGGCTCAGGAACTGGGGGAAGTGGATCGACTTGATGCGCAGGCGCCGCTCGTTCACCGGAACGTCAGGCTCGGGTCCGCGATCGCGCTCGGGCAGTTCGGCAATCCAGTCGCCGTGTTGCGTGTCCACCAGCCAGTGACCGTTTGGGCAGACATAGCGGTAAATGTCCCGGTCCCGGTCGAACCGGATGCACTCGGGGAAATAGTCGTCCAGGGGCTTCGCCGTGCCGCACGTCGGGCACTTGGTATGAAAGCGGTGACGGGTCCCGCGCTTGTACCAAAAATCAATGTCAGCGTCGGGCCAGTTGGCGGTCGACCCCATGAGCATGAAGCGCACCACGCTCGCACTCACGCGCTCGTAGGTCTTTTCAATTTGCTCCAGGGTCATTTCCTGCACCTCGTCGAAGCTCAGGACGTCCATGGGGATCGACTCGGTCGTGGCACGGCCGGACGTCCACGAGAAAATAAACAGCGCTTGGTCGATGCGTCGCCGGTTGACGTTACCCTCGCCTTGTTTGCGCCCGCTCCCGTCGGCCGCATCCTGGGTCATCAGGTCGTGCACGGTGGGCACGCTGCGCACGATGGGCATGAACCGCTCGGACGATTTCAGCCCGGCCAGATTCATGTCGGGCAGGAACATGCCCACGATGCACGGGCCAAACTTGATGCCCATGTAAATCGTCGCCAGCATTTCCATGACGGTGAAACCCACCTGGGCGCACTTCATGAGCACCAGGACGTACCGGTAGGCTTCCTCGCGCGTGCTGGGGATCTGGTCGTAAATCCACGCCATGGCCGGGCGGTTGTCCAGGGTGAACACCTTGCCGTCCACCTTGAGGCCGTCGCGCCCCAGTTGCTCGCACCACTCGCGGAACGTCTGGCCTTCTTCGATGACCTTTTTCTCGTCCAGCTTGAACCCGGTCTTTTGCTCCAGCGCAGCGATCGCGTCGGCCAGCCCTTGCGAAAAGTCCGGCACCTGTCGCCGGTTGCCTCGCCCGCGGCCGGTCGACTTGTATTGGTTTCCGTTGGTTGCGAACGCCATCAGAGACGCATGCTCAGGGTCATGCCGGTTCGGGCGTTGAGCTCAGCCAGCCGAACCATGATGCGCCTTTGCGCCTCGGGTGACTCGCGCCCGATTTCCTCAATCACGGTTTCATAGAAAGCCTGCATCTGGCGCAGGTCCCAAACTTCTTGCACGGCCTTGATCGCCGTTTCCAGCAGGTTCGCGCGCCGCACGATCGACTTGTCGAACGCCGCCGGGTTCTTGATTTTCTCGATGTCGTTGCCCGCCTCGTCTTTGGCCTGGGCAATGCCGAACGCGCGCAGCATGCGGGCATCGCTGTATAGCGAATGAATCTCAGCGACGAAGTCCAGCGTCTGCAGTCCGGCCTCGCCATGCTTCGCGATGTAGTTGGGGCTGGGCACCGCGGGCAAGTGCTTCGCGATCGCCTCGGTGCCGTTCTCGCGCATTTCCTTGGTGCGGTCGTCGGTCGCGATCTTGCGGACCTTCTGCACCAGCTTCGCGCGGGCATTGATCAATTCAGGGCGTGGCACGTCGGCCGACTTCGCCGCGCGTATCCATCGCCACTTGGTGGGCTCGGCCACGTCGGGGAAACGATCGAGCACGACTTTCCAGTTGTTCGCGCCCACCGTCGAAAGGTGTTGCGCCACTGCGGCCATGAATGCGGATTTTTGGGGATGGTCAGCCATGGGTTGATAGTAGCGTCACGAAGTGCACGGGTTCACTGTCAGCGATGCGCCCGAGCCGCGCCCGAAGCAGAACGCGAATTCGCGCTTTGCAGCATTGGCGCGGGTTTCCAGGCCATCGCCATCAGATCATCAGTCTGTTTTTAGTTCGCCCGGTACGGGCATGCGTCGCGGTCCTCGGGGCATCGCGTCGGGCGGCCACCCTCAAACCGCCACTCACAGCGCGGGCACACCACAGCGCTACCCACCAGGGGGCCACCAGCGGGCAGTACCTTTGCCATCAGTTCTGGCGCGTCAGGCAGTGGGCGGTCGGGGTCGATCATGTCGTGGGCAGTCCTATGGTTTGGCGAATTGACTTCGCAGCGTGGATTATCGCGTCATGGCTCGCCGCCTGCACGATCGCCGTCGCACGCTCGCACGCCGACTGGAATGCCTGGGCATGCTCCACCTGCATGACAGAACCGGCCTGCTTGCACTGGATCGCCGCACTGATCGCGCCGCGGATGATGCGGATGTCTGGCGTGTCGGTGTCGCGCGTGTCGTAGACCGACGCAAACCCGGCAATGGTCAGCATGGTACTCATGGCGGTCAGAACCTCGTCAGCGGTTTCCCCCAGGCTCATCCATGCCCGGGTTTGGTCGACTAAAAGGGCGTTCAGCCACTGTGCGCGGGTCTTTTCTGCTGCGGTATTGATAGCGGCGTTTTTGCGGTCTGCGTCGCTGGGTGCCAGCTTCGCGCCTATGTTCAGGAAGGAATACAGGTTCATGGTTATGCCGCGTCGGCGGTGTTGAGGAATTGCTGAATGCTCGGCGTCCACGCACCATAGCGGGCCACCTCGTCGTTGAATGCGGTTATGTCGTGCTCGACTATCCCAAAAACTGGGTTACCGTCACGGTCAAAACGAGGGGCACCATACTGGTCCAGCTTTTGCTTGATGTGGCAAAGCTCGTGAAAAATCAGGGCTTCGCGCTGGCGATCGCTGGCCTGGGTCCACCATTGCGCATCAAGCACCACCAGGAACTCGGGCAGGTGTCCAAGGAACGTCTCCAGCATCTGCAGCGCCATGTCCTTGAACCCGCCTTGAAACATCGAGCGGACCACGTGCACGCTGCCCAATTCGGTCTTTCCGCCCTTTTCCTTTGGGGTCCCGCGGAACACGTAGCCAATATGGACCTCGTTCTCCAGCAGGTTCGCATGCTCGGGCAAGCGCAGCACGCGGGCGGCCAGGACTGCGGGGTCGTGCGCCAGGGCGAAGGCGGCGGGGTTGTCGTCGTCGTCGGTCATTTTTCAGTCCAGGTGAATTCGACGTGTTGGCTGTTCGGCACGTCACGCCGCCGCAGTTTACCGCCGGTTTCAGGCACACCAGCGCCGCGAAGTTTGACCTGAACATAGCGCCTGCGGTCCTTGTCGCTCGCAAAGTTTTCCAATTCATGGCTCGATACCATAACTCGGATGTGCGTGATTTTCTCGGTCATGGCTTGGTCCAAAGTTGGCGCGCCTTGCGCATTCGCACCTCGTGGAATTTGCGCGCATGGCGTGACCATCCGGCGGACAGCATTACGGCCTCGGCCCGGTGCAGGCAGGCGCGCCACTTGTGCGGGTCGATGTCCCAGGGGTGAAGGGCGAAGAATGTGGGCATGGCGGTTAGGGTTTGGAGCGGGCGCGGATGACCCGGGCGCATTCGGTGATGGCCCCGCCAGCGGTTTCATGGTTCGGGTAGTCCACGTCCTCGCAGGCGACGGCGCACGCCTCCCGCTCGCCACCAGCCACCAGGGCGGCAAAGCGGGCGAACGTGTCCGCAATGCCGCCGTAGTCTTTTGGCCTGGGGTCATCAGGGCCAGCGCCAGCCTGGGCCATCAGCGCCAGGACTTGGTCACGTGTCAGCATAGTTTCACCATGCGCTGATTATCGTGGAGCCACTTCGCCGCGGCCTGCAGCACGTCGCCATGGCACGCCAGCGGCGCGCAGCAGCAGCACAGGTCCCGGCCGTGCAGGTTGCGCACAGCGTCGGCAAAATCCGGGCTGGTGTTGATCGCTTTCCAGAGCCATTTTTTGTAGGCGTCGATCGACTGTTCGCGCGTCACCATTCCCTCAATGATGGGGAACGGGTTGCCGAAACGTGTCTCGCGCATGATGTTGACCGCGGCGACCGGCACAACGCCGCGATAGTGGTGTTTGTTCAGGACGGCCATGTCACGCAGCGCCAAACAGGGCCGTCGTCATCGCGTCGCGCCTGGGCTTGATGCGCGCCGCCCGTTGCCGATAAATGTTGTCGATCACGTATTCCGCGTCTTTGCGCCGTTTGCGCGCACGGGCGGCGCCGGTTTCCGCGGGCGGCCGCGCCTTGTCGGGTTTGTTGCCAACCCGGTAGACCGCGCTGGGACTGCCTGGGGTGTTCTTACGCCAGTCGCAGACGTGGATGCGCCGCGGGGTTTCCGCCATCAGAGTCGACAGGTACGACTGAATCGCGCGCACGCCGACGCTGGTCATTTCCGCCAGTTCGCGCCGGGTCCTGGGTTGCTCCAGGCACTTGAGCACGATGTCCATGCGGGCGATCGAAGGGCCATAGCTGAAAGTGTAGCCGTTGAATTTTTTGGTCATGATGCGAAAAGATCGAGTTGGGGGACGGGTTGAGGGATAGCGGCCAGCCGCGCGGCCTCGACAGCATGCTGTTCGTGTTCGATGCGTGCGCGGGCGATCGCCATGTAAGCGGGGTCCATTTCACAGCCCACAAACCGCATGCCCTCGCGCATGGCGGCCTTGCCAGTGCTGCCCGAGCCCATGAAGGGGTCCAGCACCACGCCGCCCGGTGGGGTCACCAGACGCACGAGGTAGGACATCAGGTCGGTGGGTTTGACGGTGGGGTGCGTGTTGGCGCGCATGATTTTTCGATGCGGGTCGGACTCGCTGAAACCACGGCCGGACTCGTTCTTGATGCCCGCCTCTTTAAGCTCGAATTCACCCAGGCCAGCGTCGCGGTCTGACTTGCTGGCCTTTGCGCAATAGAAGAATCGCGCAGCGCTGCCAGTGTCGCCATGAAATGCACCCATGACGCGGCCACGCTCGCCAGTCACAGCGCCAATGCTCGCCATGCTGGACTCGGTGCCTTTGACCGGAGAACACGCGCCAGCTTTGGCCGGGAAATGCGCCAGCACCTCGTCGCTGCCGTCGTGTATGAGGTTTGCTGGCCAGCGACCCAGTTCATGAGGTTGAGCAACGATGCCAGGGCCACGATGCTCGTCCACGTTGCGACGCGGCAATCCACCCGCGCCAGTGTTAGGGGCCATGGGCTCGCCAGCAACGCGGCACCCGTCGATGTTCAGCGCGCCGGTCGAGTGCTCCAGCACGTTCGCCGCCACGGTGCCCACCAGTGGCTTACGTGCGACCGCGATGGGCTCATGCGACGGCTTCAACGCAGTGCCCCAGCCCTGCCACTCACCTTTGAGGTTGTGCGATTTTGGAAAGCCCGAACCGTAGACCCAAAGGATTTGATCGCGGATTTCAAACCCGGCGTCTTCAATGCCCGACGTCATCCGGTGATAGGTGCGAGCCGACGAGAACGACAACAGGTAGCCGCCCGGCTTGAGAACACGAAACGCCTCGCGAGCCCAATCCTCGCTGAATTCTTGAAACGCGCGCATTGCGCCCGGCTTGAGGTCGTACTTTCCAGCCTCAGCCGCGATCGACTTGTGTCCGCCGTTTGGCCCAGCGTCTGGGCTATGCGATCGCATCATGCGCCGTGCCTCAGCCCGTGCGTCAATGTCGGCACCATCCCAGGCCTTACCCATAAACCGGATGCCATATGGCGGGTCTGTCACAACACTGTCCACGCTGTTGTCCGCCATGGCCCGCATGGACTCCAGGCAGTCACCCAGGTGAAGATTGATTTTGTTCATATTCGATTATTTATGCGCCCGACCTGCGCCCGAGCATTTGAGCGAAGGTCCGCAAACCCGCGCCGTTATTGAGTTTTCGGCCAAAAATAAACAGACTAACCATCATTTTCCGCCCGGCACGATGGCATGCACGGCGGTGATTTCAGACGGCCACTCAGGCGAGCGGTCGACGTTTGGCGCGCAGCGTATGCCTGCATCAATGCCGGTTTTCAGCTTGATGCCGCATGAGCACACCACCGCCTCAGACTGGCCGTCAGCTTGCACACCGCAATTGCTACACCGGTACGTCCGGCGGCGATCGAAGGCCTCACGCACCAGGACGCGGCCGAAGCACACGCGGCACACGTGTTCAGTGATGGCCCAGGTAGGCGCTTGATCTTTTTTGCTCACCAGAGCCTCGCTTGCCGGATAGCCTTTGGCGGCGTGCAGTCCCAGGCGAACGTCACAGCCTTTTTGCTGTCGCGCAGGGCGGCCACGATAAGCTCGTCAGTGTCGACGCTGCGCTGGCGCACCAGTACGCGCAGTTCGTCGCCATGGCGGATGAACACACGACGCTGGCACAGCCGCTGCAGCTTCACAGGTGCCGCGCCTTTGGCGTTGCGGCCCTTGACCAGTTCGTACTCACGGTTCTTGCACGACACGCACACCATGCCGCTGATCAACCGGCCCGCGGTCCGATGGCACCGTGCGCACGTCAGCGTGCCTTTGAGCGGCGATCGCGATGCCGCCACCTCGCCAGCATGCACGGCACCAATCGGGCACAGCTTGCACGCATGGCAACTGCCATCGTTCAGATCATCCGCACGTCGCCAGGACTCAGCGCATGCAGTCGTGCTCAGCGTCGCACGCTGGCGATCGCACCGGAAATACAGCTTTCCAGGCACCTCCGGCAATTCCGAGTATTCGACCATGCGCAGCCCCGTTTAATCAAATTTAGGCAATTCTATCCTATTTTTTTCCGAAATTGATCAAGTGTTTTCCAGTGATCAACTGTGGCCCACCAAGCATAGCCCAGCACACCCAAGACTAACCATGACTTGCCGTGACCAGGGGTGATGTTCAACCCAATCAGCCCCTTGCACCCCACCCAAAAGCCCGGCTACTCAGTTACTCCCAGGTAGCGGCGAGGTAGCGCAAAAAAAGCCTTTAAAAACAAAGCTCTATCTATCTATCTATACCTAGTAACTAGAGTTATATATATATAGAGAGTGTGTGAGAGATGTAATCATATATTTAATTGTATCTATCTATACTATCTATGTAATAATTGTGTGTTATTGTATAATTTAATTTGTATTTTATATGTCTTTCCGCAGGACCCCTAAATCTGGTAACGCGGTAACTTTTGAAATTTTGCTTATGAATCAATGACTTAGCATGACCAACCCGTAACCACCCCCGGAACTGATCGACAACCTGACCACCAACAACCATGACCACAAGCCTCGAAATCCGCAAAACCATCATCAATCTGCCCTTTGGGGAGTCCGCCAGCCTTGTCCTGGGTGACTTGCCGCTGGAGCACGCCAAAGACGTCGCGCTGCGCTTTTCGCGTGCCAGGAAGCTCCCAATCCTGATCTTGCCGTCAGATCCCGGCGTGCTGGCGCTGCGTCGCGTGACCCAGACCGAGGCCAACCCGGGCAAATACCCGGAAATGTCCGCGCTCAAAATTGGGGAGTCCCACCTCTACGAAGTCCCGCCGCCGATGTTCCAACGCATCCGCATCGCAGCATCGAACCACAACAAAACGGGCTTGGTGCTGTTTTCGTGCCGGTCTGAGGCCCAGGGCTTGCGCGTCACCCGTCACCCGCTCACAGCCGAGGAAATCGCCGCCTATGGGCTGATTGAGCCGACCAAGAAGCCCGCCCCGGCGCAAGTGGCCCAGGTGCCAAAGGTACGCAAGCCCACCAAGTACGCGCTGGAGCGTCTGGCGACCGAGTCCACATTGAGGTTTGACATTCCACGCACGGCCCACGGCGACCTGCGCACGCGCGTCACCCAGTACGCCATGAAGCACGGCCTAACGCTGCGCTGTCGCGTGCAGGATGACGGCAGCATGCTGGTGTACCCAGCCCCAGCCCCAGCACAGACCCAGGCCGCGGAATAGCCCCCACCGTCGCCAGTCCGCTATCACCACTATCACGCTATCACGCACTATCAGCCGACTGTTGTGATAGCGCGATAGTTGATCAAATTTGCGCAAATACAACACACGGATTGATCAAATTTGATTACATTAAAGGTGTTGATTCATTAAAGGAGATTTTGAAATGACGGTTCTGAACTTTCCCCGCGACAACTTCGACCAAGACAACACCTTCACATTTGCCTATCGCGGAGCCCGCGGCATTGAGCGCACCGCCACCGGATACTTGTTCGACGGCGAAGAAGAAGGCCTCTACATCATGAAGCAATCTGCCTGCCTCAAAGACCAATACACCGACGCTGACCGCGCTGAAAGCGCCAGACTCAACGCCATGACCCCAGTGCGCGACGGCGACGAGGTGACACTGAACGGCAAGCAGTACCGGGTCAAAATCCTGGGCAACTACAGCGACGCCGGACGCCTCATCCCGGTCTGACCCCACCGCTGAGCCCCTGCTGGGGGTTCACCAGTGTGATCAACCAAGGACCCATATGAGCCTCACCAAGACCGAAGCGGAAACCATCCAGAACGTGATAAACCGCCTGCGCTGCACGCCAATTCAGAACTTTCACAGCATCCCAGGCAACACCCAGCACCGAGAAAGCGACGAGGTCCGCGCCGCCCTGACAGGTCCGGCCAAGATCTACCTCGACACCTGGGTCATTGGAGCGCTGGTGCGACTGTTGCCCGGTGAAAAACGCGACCCTGACACCGCCCGCCGCCTGAGCCGTTGATCAAATTTACTTAAATACAAAAAACTATTAATCAAATACGATCATAATAGAGCCATTAATTGACCAACCAAGGAGCATCATGAAATACAGAACCAACGCTGAATTGCGTCGCATCAACCGCATGAAAGACATCGCCGCCGCCGTCGTGCTGGGTGTGTTGTTTGCAACCATCTTGTTCTTGGGCATCCGCGCATGAACACCGACCGCACCACCGTCCCCACCTCGTCGGGCATACTCCCTGGCGAGACACCCCAACAGGCCGCGATCGGCTGGGCCGCATGGGCTGAGCGCCGCGGCGTGAACTCCCTCGCTGAATTCCTGCGCGAATACACCGCCAAGCCATGCGGCACGTGCACAACCTGCGTGCCACAACCGGAACGCGCGCCACTGCAGGCCAAAGGCGCGCACCCTGCCCCGTGCGCTCGCTTCTGCGAGTCAAACGCCTATGAAATCGAATTGCGTGGCCTGCGTGCTGAAATCAAACGCATCAAAGCCGCATCGCCCCAGTCCGTCTCATACCAGTACGCCGAGTATTTTTCGGAGCCAGACGACCCAGGCTGGTCGCAGTGGCGTCAGTGCAGCGAGGCCGACTACAACCAGTGGAGCGGCCGCCCGCACATGCGCACCCGCAAGCTGTACGACGTCAGCATCGAGTCACAGACCGCGATCGCAACCGCCGAGGGACTGCTGAGCGCGCTGGAAATGGTGCACCAGTACGCCGAGGGTTTCCGCCGCACCAACAGCCCGGGCGAGTGGTTTTTGAACTGGGACGCCCAGGCCGCAGCAGCCATCCGCCACGCCAAAATCAGCCTTGGGGTCGCCATTGGACGCTGACACCACGCCCGCCGAGTTTGCGCAGCACGAGCGTGAAGCCGCTCGCCGTGAACTGGCCGCGCGATGGGCGAGCAAGTGGCCCGCACCAGCACCACAACCCACACCAGACCATGATCAACCACCGACTGATTAACACCGTGCTGGCCGTGTGCTGCGCTGGCCTCGCCGTCGTCGTGTACCTCGCACCACCGTCGGCCACGAAGAAGTCAAAGCCCGGACCGTGCGCAGTCAACGGACACACCGAACGCCAAGGCGATCGCGTCGTGTGCCGTGACAAGCGCGGGCTGAACCCAGTTGTTTTTAAGGACGCGAAACCATGAACCGCAAACTCATCAGCACCGAAGAAGCCGTCGAATCCGACCACCAGCACACCACCCCTTGCAGCGATTGCCCATGGCGTCGCGATTCGTTGAACGGATGGCTGGGTGGACATACACCCGAGGAATTCCTGCGGATTGCCCACGCCGACACAACCTACAACTGCCACGCCGTGACCAATCAGCAGTGTGCAGGCATGGCAGTCTATCGCCGCAACACTTGCAAAAGCACGCGGCCACCTATGCTCACATTGCCAGCCGATCACGCCACGGTCTTTTCCAACCGCATGCAGTTCCAGGCCCACCACGAAGCGATGCCATCGCCCAAAAAACCATGACTATCACACACACACAAGAACGCCTCGTCGTCGCAACCGACGGCACCGTCGGCAGCATCGAGACGGAAAGCGGCACGCCAATCGGTCACACATTCCAGGTCAAGCCGATGAAAGAAGACCTGCAGCAAACCGAGCGACGCGAGAATGCGCGCCGCCTCGTCGCTTGCTGGAATGCCTGCATTGGCATCGAAACCGAAGCCCTCGAAGGCCACGCGCTGCAGGTGATCGCCGCTGAGCGGGCCCAGGCGCAGTACGACACCAAGACCCAAGCCGCCAAAGCCATCCGATCCCTGCGCGAGTGGGTCCAGGCCGTGCCACAAGACACACCTCTGCCAGCGATGCCGGGGATTGACGGCGACTGGCTGGATGCGGTCGAGGCAGCACTGGCGCAAGAGCCAGCACAGCCAGACCGCCACGCCGAACTCAAAAGCTGGTCACTGCTTGCAGCCCGTGCGCTTGATGACTGCCACAGGGTCATCGAAACGATTGTGGCCGAGTCCAGCACCGAGGAAGAAAAGCTCAATGAACTCGACAAGCGGGTTTATGAACTGTTCAACCAAGCCCTTTGTCTGCATGGATTGATGACGAGAACGCAACTGGACAAGGTGACGGGTTTTGGCCGTGTTGAAGTCACGGGGCCGATTGATAAGCCAGCAGTGCAAGAGCCCGAGCGCGTGCCCCCCATCGGCTTCACCTGGATCGACTTTCGCCGCGAACTCCAAGGCGCGCAGTGGGCCGCCATCACGCCGGGCTGGACCCAGGCACTCGAAATGGTGTGCGCACGCCTGCTTGAAATCGACGCAGCGCAGCAGTCAGCAGCACGCAGGACGCAATTTGCCCCCCACCACCGCCCCAGAACTAGCGCGGTTTCCGGCCTGGAATTCTGCGAATTGCCCCCCACCACCGACGCCACCGGCCAATTCAACCAGCACACCCGCGCATCATGAAAATCACCAAATCCACAATCCAGCAACTGACGATCACCGACGCGCCAATGCCCGCGAACCGCGGCATTCTCGACCCGGTGCGCGTGCAGATCGAAGACATTGGCCCGGGCAAGGGCCGCATCAACATCACGTGCTACACCGAAGCCTGGACCGCTTACTGGGGCGCGATGGGCGACAACACGCTGGCCGAGTTTTTTGTGTCGTGCGACGAGCACTACCTCGCCGGTAATCTTGACTATGGCCGGTCAACCGAAGTCTTTTCGATCGAAGCGCTGGACAAAAAGCTGTGTGAGACAATCATCCAACGCCGCCGCAACCGCTGGCACCAAGACCACATCAACCAAGAAACCGCCCGCGATCTTTGGATCGACATCGAACTGTACGTCCATGGCCAAGACTGCGTGAACGACGTGAACGCTGACCTGCTTCGCCGCATCCTGGGCGAAGACTACTGGAACATCGCCAGCGACTGCACCAAACCAAGCCCGCGATACAACTACCTGTGTACCATCATCAAGACCGTGCAGCAGGCGCTGAAATCGCTCCAGCCTCGCCAGACGCCCGCCAGACTGGCCCGGATTGACCGCGTGAAGCACGCCAATGCCCTCATCCACATCATCAGCGAGCACGGACGCCGGTTCTTTTGGAATGAGAAAGACCGCCGCGTCGCAAGCATAGGCATCGACCATCGCGGGAAACTTTGGTGGACCGATGACTACCGCGGCACCCGCGTGTGCATCGAGAAAATTGGCGGATATGAGCACCGCTGGCATGGTTTCAGCCATGGCGGCACGCTCAAACAACTGGTCCAGATGATGCGCGAATACATCAAGACTGGCGAGCGCATCAGCATCGGCCACATCTGCCCAGGCCGATGGGAGCCTGACAACGGCAACATCTGGGGCTACTCACCCGAGGCCGCCCAGGCATGCCGTGCCGCCGCATCACAACTCGACATCATCATTCACTGACCACACCATGAAAACACCCGCCTACATCGCCGCCGCCTTTGGCCTTTTGTTCCTGATTTTCGGGTTCATTAAACAGGCCAACGCATACGGCATGACCGACTTTATCAGCTACTCGATCGCCTTCACCCTGCTTGGGATCTTCGCCAAACTCAGCGACCGCTGACAACCACCAGCCCAAAAAAATGCCCGCTCATGCGGGCTTTTTTACGCCTGGGCCATGCGGCCCACCATCAGAAAGCCGCGACGTCATCCTCGCGCGACACCAGCGGTCCCAAGGGCAGCGTGATGCACTTGGAATTGATGCCCGAGAACTTTACCGGCTTGTTGTCGTTGCGGTCCGCACCCTCCAGACGCAGCAGCACACCGCGATAGTCGGCCGCATACGTGCTGTTCGACATCAGCCGCTTGAGCTCGTTGCTGTTGTTCGACAGCATCAGGCGATCGCCTTTGACGCGGATACCGCACCGCTCCAGCACCGCATTAGCTGACGCTGGCGGCAAGTCCACGGTATCGGTCGGGTCACCGTAGGCAGCGCGCACGAGCTCGTGCACGGTCACCTCAATCCCGCCCTTGATCTTCACGTGGGCCTCCATGAGAGACGACAAGGCAAGCTGACCCTCGTCGGACTCAGCCCGGTCGCGATGGTCCGACCAGTCGTGCGCCTGGATCATCTTGCGAGCATCATCCTCGGTCGCCAGTTCACGAGAAATCAGTGACCATGCGCCAGCAATCAGCGTGCCGTACTGGTCGCCGTCGCGCTGGGTGCCAAAAATCTGCGCCGCCACTTTGGCGAACACCTTGATGTTTTCGAGCGTGGTGGGCAGCAGGTCCAGCGATCGCCGGAACAGCCTCGACGGCAGTTCAGTGTCACGCTTCATTTGGTGCAGTTTTTCGCTCATGGCCGCCCACGTCGCCGCCGGGTCCGCATCCTCGCGTTTGGGGCGCAGCGTCAGCACACACACCCGCTCGACGTCCGCCTGCTGTTTGAGGCCCGTCTGGATTGACGACACGCAGAACACCGAACGAACGTGATAGTTGGTTGACGTCCCGCCAGCAGTGCCTTTGTACGTCTTGGCCGGTGACTCGCTGGACGACTGACGCATAAGCGAGAGCATGGACTGAATCCGCCGGGCGTCGCCTTCTTCATTGGACTCAGCCTCGTCAAACAACACCGGCAGCGCGTCGGCCATCAGTTCCTGACGCAGACCAGCCTCGGTGCTGTTGCCATTGGCGAAGATCGCGATACCACTCAGCAGGTGCTGGACGTAGTCCTTCATGACCGTCGTCTTGCCAGACCCAGCGCCGCCGTTGATCCAGCAATGCGGCCGCCATGGCAAAGCCCCGCACATTGGTGCAATCGCGCAAAACCCGGCGATCAAGAGCGCGCTACCCGGCTTCGACCACCGGAACATTTTCGCCAGATCCAGCAGGAATTTGCCGTCGGAATCGCTCAGCGGCGTCTTACTCATGAACGGCATCGACCGGTCGGCTTCGTAGACATAGCGCGAGTCAATATCGCTTACGCCCATCTGGACGCCGTCCACAGTCAGAAAGTCGCCATGGTGAAACAGGATGCGGCCATCATCAACCCACGCGCCGCGGCCACGGGTCCGACCTGGGTCATAGATACCCTTGCGCTCAGACGCTCGAATCAGAAACTCAGCGGCCTGCTTTGTGTCGATCTTGCTGCGCTCGCCTGGGAACTCAAGCTCCCACCAGTTCAGAGGCGCAATCTCGATCAAACCAATCTCGCTCATGTCGCCCTTGGTTATCTCGGTGACTTGTTGCTTGATGCGCTGCAGCAGGTAGTACGAGCCACGGTTGTAGCCGAGAATCCGAAAATATGGGTTTTTCTCGGGGCCAATCAGGTCCTCGTCTGGGTGACGTCGC